>Ga0155759_104_pt2 | contig 2361 bp, 1 predicted proteins | sample RifCSPlowO2_01_FD_107413 | JGI IMG/M metagenome (GOLD analysis project Ga0155759, IMG submission 107413) | Candidatus Staskawiczbacteria bacterium RIFCSPLOWO2_01_FULL_37_25b | reverse complement strand
ACTGTAGGGGAACCTGCAGTTGGATCACCTCCTAAAATTATCAAGAATTATGATTATTGATTTCTGCGTATTTTATTGAGTTTAAAATATATTTTTAAGTATAGAGATATTTATTAAGGGAAAATTTTAATGAATAAGTATGGAAGAATATTTTTTTAAAGTTCGTGAGATGAAAAACTAACCAACTAATCAATTAGAGTTTTACGTCGGAGAGAAAAGATATATTGCCGAATCAATCCTATCAGGAGTTGTTGAAACAGAAGTTTCTAAACAGATGAGAAATTTATCAAAAATATTAGTTAAAAAAGATTCTAAAATTCCAATTTGGATTTCAGTTGAACGGCAAACCTAAATTAAAAAGAATAAACAAATCTCAAAAACTTTTTGATTCTAAAACTCAAATTTTAAAAACCCCATAGTTTTAAATTATTTATTGAACCTTTGGTTGTTATGCGACATTCGTCGAAGGCATTTAGAAAATGTTATTGTTCAGTACTTTGAAGAGATGTCGTAAGAAGAACTATCAGGTTCTTTTTGCAGGGCCTGTGGTTTAACGGCAAAACACCTCGTTTGCACCGAGGAGCTCCGTGTTCAATTCACGGCAGGTCCATTTACAAAATTGCTAAACAGCGTCGGTGTATGAAAAATTCTTAAATTTGTTTTTTAAATTTAACTCTAGGGGATTTCGCGGTAAAAATATAATCTATAATCCCCCAACATTTACCGACGGTGCAACAAATATTTTCGTGCAAATTTGATTTTACATTGATAGAATCTTTTGGAGAAGAAATTTGCTGGGGATAATTTTGAAATTAGAAATAATGAGTGCCTGACGAGTTTGAATTTAATATGATTATTTGTAGAAGATAGTAAATAAATTTTATAAATATCTTCAATCCTCCCGTCGCCCCAAAAGTTTTAAATACCCTTTTTCTCCCTTAATACTAAGTAAAGTCAGTTATTGATATAAAATCGTAATTCAAAATTTGTTCATCAATCATACTCATTTACGAGATGGTGCATTACCGACGGTAGTGTATCGTAATGAGAGTTTAATACTCAATGAAATAAGTAGCAGAATATTCCCACTAAATAATATTTAGTATGAATTCTCAGGAAATTTTTTACGCTGTTAGACGGATAGCTTGGTTTTGGTTTTGACGAAGGACGTGGCAAGCTGCGATAAGTCTGGGGGAGTTGCATGCAGGCTTTGATCCCAGAATTTCCGAATGCGTCGAGAGACGGAATCACGCCGGGAATTGAAACATCTTAGTACCGGCAGGAAAAGAAAATAAAAATGATTCCCTTATTAGCAGAGAGCGAAAAGGGAAGAGGGCAAACTGAATCTTCTTTTGAAAAAGAGATAGAGATGTGGTGAAGATCTAAACCTAAGTCAGTGATTTGAACTTTGCTGGAAAGCAAGACCTTAGAAGGTGAAAGTCCTGTAAGATAAATTGATATGGAGCACTTCAAAGAGTAGGGCGTCCTGGATTGGGCGTCTGAATACAGCGGGATTAACCGCTAACCCTAAATAAAACCAAAGTCCGATAGTGAACTAGTACCGCGAGGGAAAGCTGAAAAGTACTCTTAATAGAGGGTTAAAAGACTTGAAATCTAACAGCTACATATGGTTACTGCTCTTCGGAGTTGTAACGTACGTTTAGAAAAACGGGCCAGGGAGTTATTCTATGTGGCGAGGCTAATCTTAGGAGTAACCGAAGGGAAACCAAGTATGAAAATGCGAAAGTCACATGGATTAGACCTGAAGCCAGATGATCTACTTATGAGCAAGGTGAAGTCTCTTGAAAGGGGGATGGAGGCCTGAACTGGTGTTATGTGCATGTACTCAAATGACTTGTGAGTAGGGGTGAAAAGCCTATCGAATCTGGCGATGGCTGGTTCCTGCTGAAATATGCCTACGTATAGTCTTGTTTAGGCTGTTAGTGGTGTAAAGTACGGATGGAAATTGCAGGGGCGATTGCCTACGGATTTCTTTCCAACTCAGAAACTACTAACTCCATAGAACAAGAATCAGGGGCAGTATGTAAGATACTGTTCCGAGAGGGGAACAACCCAGACCAAAGTTAAGGTCCCAAAATTTCTGCTAAGTGTATCAAACAGTGTCTTGAACCTGAGACACTAGGGATGTAAGCTTAGAAGCAGCTATCATTTAAAGAAAGCGTAACAGCTCACCTATCGAGGTTCAGGGCCTGGAAAATGGACGGGGCTAAGCAGAATACCGATACTTCGGCGGCATTCAGATGAATGTTCGGGTAAGCAGGCGAGGTTTTTGCGCAGAAGCATGTTCGAGAGAATGTGTGGAGCGAAAACTTATGAGAATCCTGGTAATAGTAGGATGAG
>Ga0155759_131_pt2 | contig 3367 bp, 3 predicted proteins | sample RifCSPlowO2_01_FD_107413 | JGI IMG/M metagenome (GOLD analysis project Ga0155759, IMG submission 107413) | Candidatus Staskawiczbacteria bacterium RIFCSPLOWO2_01_FULL_37_25b | reverse complement strand
TTATTTCCAAAAGAAATATTTATAAAAAGAACGCGTTTAAGGCTGACAGCTTGGAATACATAGAACCGATTTATCCGGAGTAATATATAAAACAATGTTTGAAAATTCTCCAAAGCAACCTGCGGAGGCAGAAAAAGAAGCGTCAGACGGATTGGGTAAAACTTATTGGTGGGTATCATTGGGTTGGGCGCAAGGCGCCCGCTTGGTTTATAAGTAAAAAAGAACATAGTTTAATAAACTATGTTCTTTTTGAGTAAACCCAATAAGGAGGCAAGATGACGCTCTCTCGGGTCTAAAAGTTCAGGCTTGTTTTGGCGCAAGAAAAGAAGCATTTTTTGTATTCGTTTTGTGTTGAAGTATCTCCAGAGAATATCGGCAGAAACTTGTTCCAAATCGTAGTTTTTCGCGTTTAGGGTGGTGCCGATAGAATGTTTGATGAGATAGATTAACTTTGATTGCAAGGTAAATTCTTTTTGATGACAGCCAATCGCCATGCTAAGCAACCAGCGAAGCGGTTCAGCATCGTGAAGATTAACAAGTTCCCTTGCGTTGATTGGTAATTGACAGCCAAAATCAAACGAAATATATGGTGTTGAAATCACAAATTGAGGGATGGGAACTCCGATTAGCGAACTAAGCATTGTGATTGAAAGTGCATGCTTGATGCTTTTGTGGCCGACAACCAGTCCCAAGCACTTTATGTTTTTTTCAGAGAGTCTTTCAAGAAGCAATTTCCACACAAAATCAACATCAATGTTATATTTTCTGCCTACGCATTCTGCTTGTATTCCAGTTTCGCGAACACGGCTCACGAGGATTTCTCGTTTTCTGTTATCTGCAGCCAACCTGTTCCACTCAGCGGCTGCATAGGTTGGGATTATGGTAATTGACGGGACTTGTTCAGGCATTCTAATCAATAAACATGGTATTGTGCGGGGTGTCGCAAAACCTTGGCACAATAAACAAAATACTTTGTCGTCTTGGATTTCATATGTTTTACGGGTCCCGTGAATTTTGGATAATGTTGATGCCGCAACAATAAATTCTGTTTTACCGCATGGACAGACCATGATAGTTCGTTCGTCTTGAAGAATCCATCCTTGAGCCAAGCCTTTATGAAATAGATTAGTCAGCACGATGTTCCATGCTTCGTTTCCGTCGCACCACTGAAATTGAGACGCGATACCAAGACATTTTAGCATGTTAAAATGTGTATCAACATCTTGCGTCGTCGTTTCTTTGGCGCCAAGAATATTGACTGCATTTACTGTTGATATGCCAGCGAACGAGGCTATAATATTGGCGATTAACGGGATTAAATAGTATCCGATATCTGCGTTTTGACGAGGTGATAATGGGAGGGTAGCAATTACTTGATTCACAAAAATTCTCCTTTTGAAAGGTGCGGAATATTAGTAGTATAAAACAAAGTAATATTTTAGTCAATGATTGCGTGTTGTAGATTTTTATTGTATAATAGCACTATGGAAAGTTTTGATTTCAAAGGGTTAAAGATTAGATATTGGACATCTTCAATATGCTCTGACAAAGCTATAATTTTATGTCCTGGACTTCCTGCTTCTTCTATGAGTGAAGAACGAATCGCTACGCTGGTACAAAGAAATTTTCATGTTTTTTATGTTTTGTATCCTGGCTATCCCGATTCTTCAGCGGTATCTTTTTTGTCTCAAAATCCAGCTACGCTGATTTCAGATTTTATTACCCTTCTTAGATTAAAAGGAATATTTGGCGTTTCTCTTAATAAGTTTTTCTTGATTGGCAGCAGTTTTGGCGGTTCCGTCGTCCTTAACATACAAAACGCAGATAAAATTGTGGCTTTTTCTCCTGTGACAGATTATAAGACTTTATATAAAGGTCATCCTAACTATAATTACGAGACTTTAAAAAGTTATCTTACAAAAAACGGTTATAAAATAAACAACACCGGCTGGCGGAAACTTCGGAGGGGTGAACTATTTCAGCACCCAACGACATTTAGTAAAGAGAAAACACTTGTTGTTTTTAGTAAAAATGACAATGAGATTAATCCCGTTGTTTTAGAAAAATTTTTAAAGTTAAAAAACATAGCTTCGGTTCGTGTTAATTCCGATAAGCATTTATCGTTCAAAAATGTTCAGTTGGATATTTTTGAGAATATTTTAGAATGGTTAGAAAAAGCCAATAACATACTATGGTTTAATGATACCGTTGATTATTGCATTAAAAAAATTATTTCTAACATATCGAGTAGCTTATCAGCTGGGCTTATGGGCGGATCGTTGGCAAGCGAGAATCTTGTTTTGGAGTCAGATGTGGACATTTGTTTGATATCTGACCACAATATTTTTACAACAGCGAAGAAAATTAAAAATCATAAAATTGAAACAACAATTATGAGTTTAGGTGGGTATGTTCGTTATATTAAAAACAACATAAGGGGGCTATGTAAGTTATTCGGCTCGAAAATAGTGACTAACAATCAAAACTCGAATAAAAAGATTGAAAAGTTAAGAGTTCGCATGATGAAAAAATACAAGGATATTTTTTTAATATTTCAGTTATTGGAAAAGACAAGAATGGAGAATATTAAATTTATTGATGCTTCTTCTCCGCTGGCTATAAAGAAGGGAGTCGGGGGAAGGCGCTCGCTTGGATTTATGACAACTACTTATAATGCCCTGAATGATATTTATAATCCGTCTTTTTGGAATACTTTGGAATTGATGATAGCTGACGGCATTATTAAAAGGGCTGACAAGGAACATATTGAACAGTTCTTTACGGGGCTTATTAGAGGAAAACTTGGACAGAAAGAGCTAAAAAAGTTGCTTAAGGGCAATGATAAAATAATTAATAAATACATTGACAATTGCTTTCTTAAAAGGATAAACAAAAATTATAGGCTCGGCTTAATTATTGATAAAGCAAAAGTCAGCGTCCGCGCCAAGGGTTTCATTAATGATGTGGTGAATGCTTGTTATTCTAAAAATCCGCAGCAATTATCAAAGCTGGCTGATAAATATAGAAATTTTAAGGACGCGCTTAAAAGGCATGTAATTTTTTATTTTTTAGCTCTCAATAATAGTTTATCTCTTGAGATCGGGGAGTTGGTCGCGATTCATTTGGCTAACGAATATTCGATGAATAATATTAGACGAAATTTAGTAGAAAACGATCTAACAACTGCACATAAAAGCTTGTTACATTTATTGACCAAAGATCCAAATTCTAAAGTCAACTATTATGCAAAAAAGAAACTTAGGAAAAATGATATTTTGCGTGCCGAGATGATAAGATACTCCGGCTGATTGTTTTGAAGTTAATCAGTTTAATTTCATAGAACCGATTTATCCGGAGTAGAACTTAT
>Ga0155759_155_pt1 | contig 3885 bp, 6 predicted proteins | sample RifCSPlowO2_01_FD_107413 | JGI IMG/M metagenome (GOLD analysis project Ga0155759, IMG submission 107413) | Candidatus Staskawiczbacteria bacterium RIFCSPLOWO2_01_FULL_37_25b | reverse complement strand
TTTATGATAGAACATTATTCGGATATGATTAATCGTTAAATATGGCCAAGCCAAAATCAATTTGTATATTTGGAGACAGCGTTTCTTGGGGCGCGTGGGATTTGGAAAAAGGCGGATGGGTAAATCGCCTATGGTTTCATGTTGCCAAAAGAGATGGCGATAATTACGTTGAAATATATAATTGTAGTGTTTCCGGCGGCACAACCGATACAATTTTGGAACGCTTTGAAAATGAAGCGAAAGTCAGAGAGGCGGATGCTTTGATGTTCCAAACCGGCGGGAATGATGCATCATACGAACACGCGTCTGGCAATTATTTAGTCACGCCGGATAAATTTAAGAAAAATTTGGAAGAAATTATTAAACGGGCTAAAAAAATCACCAATAACATTATTTTCATGGATTTAAGGAATTGCGATGAATCCAAAACAATGCCCGTCTCTTGGATTGATATTTACTACACGAATGAAAATATTAAAAAATACAGCGATATAATGAAAGAGATCTGTGATAAAAATAATGTTCTTTTCTTATATATTGGATTGTTAAATAACGAAGATTTTGACGACGGCTTGCATCCCAACGCAATCGGTCATGAAAAAATTTTTATACAAGTCAGAAATTTTCTCGAAAAATATAAGTGGATATAAACTGAAGCTTGTGATCGTTGCCGATTTCCGAAAAAGAATTTAATCAGAGGCCGCAAAAATAAAAAAACCCCGTGAAATATATTCACCGGGTTATTGCCCGCATGTATTCCGAATGATGTCGGTTTTGTCGCCGTATGAAGTGGCGTTACGGCCAATAAAATACATAATTGAATCCTTTGATTCGCTGTGATCCGCCCCGCAGTTGTGGCCAAGCTCATGAAGCAAGTTTTGCATGGTAAAACCAACATCGGAGTTGTAGGCCACAATGGAGTATGCCTCATTCATCATTGCGCAGCCGCTCCAGATACCAGGAATACTACAGGAAGCAAGTGGGCGGTATATAAGGAAAACCCAGAATCTGGACGGGTGCCGCTTCAACTTCGTGGCTAGCCACGCGAATGCACTTTTATCATCAATTGAGAAGCCTGTGTTGGGCGGAAGACTAACCTCTATCACTCCAGGTACTAGGCGCCTACCTACCTCTGTGTGAAAAACTAGTGAAGTGCGGTTGATAATATCTAAAATATGAATTTCAAACTCCTCCAGCGTTGTGAAATGGTCACGTAAGAGCGGATCTACAACAATACTTACCATAAGCGGTGGTTTCTCATCGGTTGCGGACGACGCAAAAGGAATAAGAACAAAAACCGCAAGCGCTATGGTCAGGAGTCGTGCTACCATAGGACACCTCTTTTTATTTATATCTACTATAAGATATAAGAGGCAGAAAATAAAAAGTTTTAGAGCATTTAAGGTTTAAACACTCCCATTTTGTTCCATAGCCATGTTTGATGTTATTTTCAGCCGGCATTATGTTTTGACTTCCGCAATGTGGACAAGTTATGGAAGTTAGGATTTTAATCCACAACACTATCGCGGCCAAAACAATTGAAAAAAATAAAATTAGCATGATTACACGCATCATAGTTGCCTCCCAATAATTTATTTTAACGAACGTTTTATTTATCAGTATATAATATAATTAGTCATTGAATGCAATAGACTACTTGTGTTAAAATTTATTTAAAATAATTGTTCTTTAAAAATTGGAGCATGAAAATGAGAAAATCAGCAATTCTGGGAATTTTTTGTTTGGTTATTTTTTATCCGTTGCTTATTTTCGCGGTTTTTCCGGATAAAGTAATTGAAAAAACCAAATCGGCCGTAGTGACGCTTTATGCAGATGAAGATTTAAACTATCTTCGCGGCAGCGGGTTTTTTATTGATTCTTCTGGTACATTAATTACCGCTAAACATGTGGTGAAAAACTATCCAAAATTATGGGCGCAATTATACGACGGCAGGAAATTAGAATTAATCCCGGCCAGATTTCAAGAGAGTCATGATTTAGCCATAATGTTGCCTAAAATTTCAGGAAATGAAGCTTTCACTTTTCCATTTTTAAAACTTGGCAACATTAACAACTTAAATATTGGCCGGCCAGTTATGGTTATTGGCAATAGCATTAACAGTTTATGGCAAGTTATTTACGGCAATATTGAAAATTTGAATATACAAATCATTACAGAAAATAACATGATATTTACCACAATAGAGTGTAATATTACTATACCGAAAGGCTTTAGCGGTAGTCCCCTAGTTGATGAAAACGGCGAGGTACTAGGCATCAATATAGCCAACGCCAAAGCGTCTTCCAGTAATAATTTATCTTACGCTATAAGTTTGGTGGAAATTAAATCGTTTATTAAAGAATTTCAATAATTAAATCGCCTCTATAATCTGAGTACCTTATAGGGGCATTTTTTTATCCAAACAAAATTAAGAAAAGGTTTAGTGGGTAAGAGCCTTAAGTTTAGCGCGCAATTCTTCGATTTGCTTTATAAGATCGTTAATTCGCTGTCTCAGGTTTTCAGAATCTTTTGAACTCTGCGAACGATTCTTAAATGTCTTAGCATGAATTAGACCGGTATCTTTTTCCATATCTCCCAATATATCTACTTTATCTCCTACCGTAATTGTTGGAATAACCAATGGTGGTGTTCCGGTGGCAGTTGAAGTAGTTGTTGTGGTGCCGCCGATAATTTTGGCATCAGGCGTCATATGGACGTTCAAGACTAGGCCCCAAGTTTTTACTTTAAGATTCGGCCAATTAACTTCGGTTACTTCACCAGCAGTGATAAGCACCTTACCATGAGGATTAATATTGAGTGATGGTTGTCGAATTTCAAATTTCTTTTCAAGACCAGGCGGAAAAATATCAAACTTAAATTTACCCTTGCCTTCAATAAGATCATCAAGAGAAGAGTCGTTATCGGCATGGGAAATAAATGTTCCTCCTATTGCGAACACCATTAAAAACAAAATAATTGCAAACGTAAAATAACGGATTATCAAACTTTTATTTAACATGGTTTTATTTTAATTTTAAATTTAGCTCCTATCTTTTCTATTATTTAACTAATTGCAAGTTATGTCAATAATTATTTATCTTACCTCCTTAATTTGAGATTACTTTTTAAAAACTATAAATTTATATCCGAAGAAATTACCGAAGAAAGCCGTAATAATTGTGAAAGCGAGCGCTACATTAGCCCAAATTTTTGTATCCAAACTGGCCGGAGCGCCAATAACATTAACAATCAAGTGAAGAATACCAATATTTACAATTGCCACAACGGCGGAAATGCTGAAAAATCTTATTGCTTCTCCGGTAATTGTTTCAGTTTTTCTCTCTTCAAATGACCAATATTTATTCCAAAAGAAACTATTTATGACAGTAACGACAAAGGTAACTATAAAAAATAAATCAACTGTAATCCCGGAAGAAATATCTGTAATAAATATTAAAAGATTAAAAACTCCGGCATTAAGAAAGGTGTTTAAAACTCCAATCACACCGTATTTCCCAAGTTGGAAAAAACCGATGCGGTTTTTATATTGTGCCAAAAAATAAAATGTGCCCAGTCCTACTATAGCTCCAAACGGGACGAATATTGCCCAAAAAATAACGAAGCTGTTTAAACTAATCCCCCATTCTATAAGAATATCTAAAACTTTAAGATTTTTTAAAGTCGGCAAAGAAAGCCAAGCCGATGCTTCGCCGGCAAAAATTGCCAACCAAAAATCTTTTTTTGTTAATTTTATTTCCATATTCGTTATTCGTTGATGGTTCTAAATCGTTTACTAATAATTTCCTCGACTTCTTTGCGTGGTTTGGCGTATTTTTGCCGGTTAATTTCCCTCAATTTTTCCGCTTCATCCAAACTGCTAAGAG
>Ga0155759_111_pt1 | contig 5032 bp, 4 predicted proteins | sample RifCSPlowO2_01_FD_107413 | JGI IMG/M metagenome (GOLD analysis project Ga0155759, IMG submission 107413) | Candidatus Staskawiczbacteria bacterium RIFCSPLOWO2_01_FULL_37_25b | reverse complement strand
CTTGGACCGAAAGGTTCAGCATCCCTTCATGGGATAATTTTACAGCAATGTAAAAATGAAACGGCTAAATCCTTATTGGGCGCAAGAACAAAGCCCTGCTCATTGTTTCATCATTGAAAAGGGTTAAAAGTAGTTCGCCACTGGTCGCGAGAATTATACGCAAAGCGGAAATTCCCGACCTAGAGCCAAAGAGTAATTTTTGGCCAAGACAGATAATCACTTAAAACAGAATTCGGCTTACGGTCTTGCTGAGACAATTAAGAAACAGAGTTTATTCTCTGTTTTTTATTTAATTACTTCGTAATTACAAGGAGCGAAGCGACTGGTTATTATTTGAAAAAAGTTTCAAAAAGTATTAAAATTAGTATCATTAGTATGCATTCGTATATTAGCATCGCACTAAGATGATTCAAAGGTTTCTTAACTCTCAGGCAAAATCAATCAGCTCGGCATCTTTAATTTTAGCGGTTTCTTATTTAGCAAGCGCTTTTTTAGGTTTGTTCAGAGACCGGCTTTTGGCCGGAACCTTTGGAGCCGGCAGCGAGCTGGATGTTTATTATGCAGCTTTTACCGTTCCTGATTTTATTGCTTTAATTTTAATTTTTGGGGCTATATCAGCCGCAATCATACCAATTTTCAGTTCTTATGTAATAAAAGACAAAAAAGAAGCCTGGGAATATGTTTCTTCTCTTTTTAATGTGTTTTTAGGTTTTTTGATTGTTGTCTGCGTATTTTTGATAATTTTTACTCCTTTTATTATATCTTTGTCAGCCCCTGGGTTTTCCGGTGAAAAAAGAGAAATGGCTGTTCTGCTGATGCGCATTATGTTTTTAAGCCCTATTATTTTGGGAGCTTCCAATATGATAAGCGGAATTTTGCAGGTATTCCATAGATTTCTGGTAACAGCTTTAGCTCCTGTAATGTATAATATCGGAATAATTATTGGAATTTTATTTTTTGCGCCAAAGCTCGGAATTTCAGGCCTTGCATGGGGCGTAGTTTTAGGAGGCGCTTTGCATTTGGCAATTCAGATTCCGGCGTTTATTTTTTCTGGATTTAAATATAGATTAAGTTTTAATTTAAGGCACGAGGGGGTGCAAAAAACAATAAAGCTTATGGCGCCAAGGTCTATGGGTTTGGCGGCCGGGCAGTTAAATACCATTGTGATTACAGCCATTGCCTCTACCTTAATGGCGGGCTCAATCGCAGTTTTTAATTTAGCCAATAATTTATCGGCTATTTTGGTAAATACTGTGGCATTATCTCTTTCAACAGCTGTTTTCCCGTCAATGTCTATGGCGTTTATAGAGGCAAACGAAGAAAAATTTTTGCAAAAATTTTCCAATGCTTTCAGACAGACTATTTTTTTGGTAATTCCAATGAGTATTTTAATTTTAATTTTAAGAGCCCAGATTGTAAGGGTTATTTTGGGAGCAGGCAAGTTTGGCTGGATAGACACCAAATTAACTACTGCCTGCCTGGGGATATTGGCTGTAAGCTTGTTTGCCCAGGGGCTTATTTTTATTTTATCTAAAACTTTTTATGCATCTCATAACACAGTAATACCGGCTGTGATAAGCGTGGCAACAGTTATTTTTAATATTATTTTAAGCTTGATTTTAATCTGGCTTATAAAGTTTTCTGCAAGCTTTTCTCTTTTTATACAAGTATTTTTCAGATTAGAGGGGGTTGAAAATATGGGCATAGTAGCGCTGGCTTTAGCGTTTTCTGTAACAGCCATTTTAGAATGCTTTTTACTTTTGTATATGCTTTACAAAAAATTTCCAAACCTAAAAATAAAAGAGATTTCCGACTCTTTGCAAAAAATAATTATAGCCTCTGCTACAACGGCAGTTTTAACATTTTTAGTCAGGCAGTGGCTCGGCTCTTCTGTAAGCCTGCAGACTTTCTGGGGAGTATTTTTACAGCTTGTTTTGTCAGGGACTGTGGGCGTTGCAGTATATATTATAGCAGCATATATTTTAAAATCCCCGGAAATCAAAATAGTAACAGACTCTTTCCTGCGCAAATTTCTTTACCCGGACAAATAGACGAATAACTCAACGGTCGTTGAGTTATTCATGGTCCCCAAGGGGGCTGTTTTTGTTTTGACTACTCTATGGTAAAATTATATGATTAGTTAATATAAATATGAATCGTTCATTATTAGGTAAACAAATAAATAGAGAATTGATAGATGGTTTAAAAAATGATACAAAATCTTTAGTATCTTTTTTGAATAATCAGAATGATGGGACAATAGTATATGTTTTAGAAAAGCTGGGCCGTCTGGAAAACGGTTATAGTCGCGAGCCCTTGCTGAATCTATTGAATAATAAAAACGAAAATATTAGAGTATTATCTATTAAAAATTTAGCAAAAATGTCAGATGTCTCTTTATTGCCGATTTTTATCAAACATGCGAGTTCAGATGAAAGCACAGAGGTCAGACGGGAATCGGTTTCTGCTCTTGGCCGGTTAAGAAATGAGAAGACGATTCCTATCTTGATAAATTTTTTGAATGACAGTGACCCAAAAGTTGTTATGCAGGCCATGAGGGGATTATTTATTTTTACTGATAGACCCGATATAAACCAAGAATTAAAAAAGTTGCTTAATCATCCGAACGAATTAATAAAAGAAATAATAAATAAAGAAGTTAATGGGTCAATTTATAAATCAAATAGTATAGAAAAACACGACGAATTTCCTCTTTTTTTACAAAACACAGTTGTGCAGGGTGATGTGCAGGAAATTTTAAAATTTGTCCCGGATGAATCGATACATCTAACCTTTACTTCACCCCCATATTATAATGCAAGAGATTATTCTATATACCAAAGCTATGAAGAATATTTAAATTTTTTGGAAAATGTTTTTAAGGAAGTTCATCGGGTTACAAAAGAGGGTAGATTTTTTGTGCTTAACACTTCACCTGTTATTATGCCAAGAATAAGCCGGGCGCATGCAAGTAAAAGATACCCTATACCCTATGATGTTCATCCATTGTTAGTAAAAATGGGTTGGGAATTTATTGATGATATTATTTGGGTTAAACCAGAGGCAAGCGTGAAAAATAGAAATGCTGGATTTTTACAACATAGAAAACCGCTTGGGTATAAACCAAATGCTATTTCAGAAATGTTGATGGTTTATAGAAAAAAAACAGATAAACTTATTGATTGGAATATACATCAATATAGTTGGGATAAGGTTAAAAAAAGTAAAGTTTTAGATAAATATGAAACGACAAATGTTTGGCACATTAGCCCAACTTTTGATAGGATACATAGCGCAGTTTTTCCGATAGAATTATGCGATAAAGTAATCAAATATTACTCTTTTGCTGAAGATTTGATATTTGATCCATTCGCGGGGAGTGGAACGATAGGTATGGCCGCCACAAATTTAGGCAGAAATTTCTTTTTGGCAGAAAAAGAACCAAAATATATAGATAGAATGAAAGAAGATTTAATTGAAACTAAAAATTTATTTAGCTCAAAAAATAATCAGCCAAATTTTTTGGATGTAAAAACATTTGGTTTATTATCTAAAGAAAAAATATGACGATAACAGAACAAGTCGCGAAAAATATCATAAGAAAATTATTAAAAGGTGAAGATTATCGTATTGAAGTAGTCACCCTAATAAACGCAGAATTTTTACAGTTTGCGATTGGTTTTTTCAAAAAAATTATTGATGCAAAACTTAAAAATAAAAACATAACAGTTGATTGGTATAAAAAAGAATTTTTAAACCCCGATTTGCCAGCTAGAGATATCGCGATTAATTCCGGATTGAATGAAAAGACAATTCATAACATGTTTAATTCTTCCACCAAGGAAATTGTGATAGATGCTTCAAATGAACATTACGATACTCTGTTTGCGGCGATTAAAAATCTTGTGGATACGGAGCGCGACCTCGAACTGACATTGACTATTAAATTTAAGGGAGTAAGTGTTGATTTAAATGTCAGTGAAAGTTTGATTGTGATAAATACTTTAGCAGTGAAAAGGGCAGCATTAAGGGGTGGGTTGTGGAGTACCGCCGGTAAAAGAGTTGAAAAACCCTTGATGCAGACACTCTGCAAAATATATGGTGTATCTGACAATAATTATTCTTTGAAAATAAAAGGTGAAAAAATTTCAAAGGATGATTTTGAAAGAGAAATTGATTTTTATTTAGTTGATGGCAGAAAGCAACACAAATGTGAAGTTAAACTGATGGGGCGAGGTAATCCAGAAAGTGCCGATGCAGTCATAGCTAGAGATAGTAGGGTTTTTGTGGCAGACAAACTTTCAGATACAAATAAAAAACAATTAAATAGTAGAAAAGTTGAATGGGTTGAATTAAGATGTAAGGGCGGATTTAAGAGGTTCGAAATAATTTTAGACCATTTAAAAATTCCTCACGATAAATTACCGGATAATATTGATAAAAAATTAGATAGTGTATTTAGGGAAATTTTTAAATAAAAAATATAAAAAATATAGAAAAACTAATTGAGAAATAAAATTATGGTTAGTTTAGTCATTATTTTAGCCGTTGCTGTTATCGCCGTTCTTGTTATTAGCGGGATTGTTTGGGCTGTGCGGGAAGATTCAAAAGATGAGAAAAAAGAGAAAACAATGCCAGTGTTGGTGCAAAGGCAGGCGGCTGAAAAGGAGGCGAATAAGCAGAAAATTTTAAAGTTTTTGGAAAATAAAGAGAAAATCACAAATAATGATGTTGAAAAATTGCTGGGCGTATCAAATGCCACTGCCGAGAGGTATTTGGGAGAACTGGAAAAAGAGGGAGTTTTAAAACAGGTGGGTGATATCGGACAGGGAGTTTATTATATAAAAACATGAATAACTCAACAGCCGTTGAGTTATTCGGTAAAATCCCCATTTTGGGGTTTTTTGATTGAAAAAAGAGAGTTTTTTTGGTAAGATTACATTAAATTATATGCAAGAAAATATCAGGAATTTTTCTATAATTGCTCATGTGGACCACGGCAAGTCTACGCTGGCTGACCGGCTTTTGGAGT
>Ga0155759_152_pt1 | contig 5084 bp, 8 predicted proteins | sample RifCSPlowO2_01_FD_107413 | JGI IMG/M metagenome (GOLD analysis project Ga0155759, IMG submission 107413) | Candidatus Staskawiczbacteria bacterium RIFCSPLOWO2_01_FULL_37_25b | reverse complement strand
TTTTTCCTGCCTTTCTTTCACCTCCTTTAAAGTAAGATTTTTGTATTTCATCTCAAAGTTAAAATAAAGATTATTAAATTATAACAAAAAATCGCTGAAAACTAAACGCTTAATATGTTTTTACAATAAAAAAACCTTCCGTTAAGAAGGTTCTGCGGGAAACAGAGACGGCCAAACTGTTTTTTGCCGTCGGTTTAAAAAAATTTAACAGCATAAAACTTGCCACCCTTTCTGGCTTTATATAGTTTGACTCTATCAAAAATACAAGCTCGTGGGCTAATAGGCTAATTCGTACGAATTAGCCTATCGTTATATTATATACAAATCAATATATCCGGTGTACTGTGCGCGAAGCTGTAAAAATACAAAGCTTATTTTATATAAAGATAAATGTTATTCTCTTTTTTAACGCAATTCCAGTGCGGAAAAACAAATGCATGGGAAACAACCCTTGCTCCGTTTTTCAGCTCTCTTTGCATTTTTTTTTCCAGCCTGCCCATAACATGAACCATTCCATAAACAACAATAACGTCAAAGCCGGATAAATCCTGATGCCAAAAACTTTTATTGAAAACAAATGCTTTGTTTTCAAGACCCTCTTTAATAATATTTTTACGGGATTTTGAAACTAAAAACGGATTTATTTCATATCCGAAAACCACAGCCCCTTTTTTTGCAAAAGCCACAAGAAGCCGTCCGTCGCCAGAACCCAAATCAGCAACTTTTAATCCCCGGCAATTTTCTGCAAACGAAACTATTGTATCAATTCTGTTTTTGGCCGTAGGCACATATATAGCTCCCCAAAAAAAATAGGGCAGTATAATGGGCATAAAAAAGAATATAAAAAAACAGGCAACAAATAACGTCGAAAAAACTATAAGTAAAATTAATAAAAGAATTGTACTCATATACATTTATTCCATTTTACCAAGAAATCTCCTGGCTCCTTTTTCTGCTATCTTATGCCTGTATCAATATCTATATTAATTTCAGTGGTTTTATTTTCTTCAATTATTATTGTTTTGGACTGGCATCCCAAAAAATTGCAATCGCTTAATTCCAGAATATAAGTTCCCGCAACGATTTCTGTTTCAAAATTGCCTGTGTCTGACAAAGAAGCATTAAATAACAATTCCCCTGTTTGTTTCTTTATAACTATCATTCTTGAAATATAGGGATTTTTAGCGGCAGTTGAACAAGGTTCAGTCGGACATAATGGCCCGATAGACACTTTTCCTTTCAGTATGCCTGTTTTTACATTTGGACAGGGACTAAAGTCGCAATTTGGCGCTACTCTTCCGACATAAGAACCGTCGGGACACATTTTTGCCTCTACGGTACAATAAATATCCTCCTTGTCTTTATTTATATTAAAATCAGACAAAGACCAAAAATTATTGGCAGCATATCCAATGACTAATAACAAAATTGCTCCGATGATAAAAATTACTGCTTTAATTTCTTTTCCCATATTTTGATTCTATCAAAAAATCGCCCCATATGCCATATACGTTAAACGGCTCATACTGGGGCATTCCCAGTATGAGCCGTTTGGTTTTGGTAATTCACAGATATCAACGATATCGATTATTGCGCAGGGGCGCAATTTGATCCACCAGCCCCGGAGTTTCCGGTTCCAGAACCCGATGTTGTGCTTTCAGAAAAACTTGTTGCCGCAGAATCGGGGCTTAGTTTCGTTGAACAAAAACTTGGCGGAGTATTAAATCCGGCGCAAATCATTGATTTTACTCCATCAGCGGACCTTCCTCCAAAACTATTTTCAGATATTACTGCATTTCCTAAAATCATTGTCGGCGAACCAGTAACATTATATTTATTCTGCCCTTCAAAATCTTTTTTTGCATAGGCTACACCCCTGCTCGAGTCCGACATACAAGAATTCAGTTTTGAAGAATCAACTCCTGTAGATTTTTCACAGGCTACTTCTTGGCCCGCTGATTTCATTTGACAGGCCGCATAATTCCAATATTTTACTGGTTGCTCTTCTCTTATGCAAATTTGCCTTAAATTTTCTTTTGCTTCAGCTTCCCCGTGCATGGCAGTTATATTTTTTCCGTCGCTTGTAACCGATCCTATATACATAACTTTCATATATTTAGCTAAGTCGGGCATACTTTTAACCGCCTCGCTCATTGCTCTTTGCATCTGCAGGCCGTATGGGCATCTTGAAACTATATATGATTCAAGAACAGGGCTATCAGACTTTGTTACAGAAGCAGCTGCCTGCTGTCTTTGCTCATTAGATGGCTGATTGTTTGCTGTTTCTGTTTTTTTATCATCCATATTGAATGCCTGCGGAAATAACAATTTTCCGTCTTTTGTAGCATACGAATCAAACTCATTGCTACCCATTTTAATTTTGAATTTTATCAATCCTGACTGTTCGCTGACTTCTCCTGATAACGTCGCTGGCGTTTGGCTAAGCCCATTGCTGTTTATATAATCTACTGATTTTTGCGCTGTCTCTTTTGCAGACGCTCCGGACCCAATCAGGCTGGGAAAAGAAAAGTTTGGTTTTACAATTAATGCGCCTGTAACAATTACTCCTACTATGGCAATTGCTGTAATTATCGTGTTTTTATTTAATTTCTTTAATGCACTTATTATATTTTTCATAAATTGTTTTAATTATAATTATTTCTAATAAAAAACCGTCCATGATATTACTATAAAGCAACCAAAAGACGGTTTTTAAGTATTAAAAAATTTTGGGATTTACGATGCCGCTAGAAAAAGCCTCAATCAAATAATTGATTCCGTTAAATGAATATGATAATGGTCCTTGTTTCGCATACGATTTTGCATAAACCTGTTTTTTATCTTTTAAATATTTATTAGCAACAAAAAATGAAACAAAAAAAACAATACTAAATATCTGCCATTTAACGATGGCAACAAATAATTGCGATTTTTCATTTAAATGCTGACCTATGGTTTCATTAATACAAACACCGTCTCTGCAAATATTCGGGCTAAAAGTATAACCATCCGCAATGCAAATGCACATATTTAAAAAACTTGGCAAAATAAGTATAGCCAAAAAGGACAAAATTATTAACAGTGATAAGATATTTTTTTTATCTATAAACATATAATATTCAATAATTTATCTTAACAAAAAACCGCCGGAAAGAAAAGGCGTCGAATTAAAGAGTGTATTTATGTCCCATATTTAAAAATTTTTTGATTCTTTAACCCAAAAACTATTTTTTCTACGATATAAGCCGTTATAGCCAATTGGATTGTCGGAGTAAGTCCAGTCCTGATAATTGGAACAATCGGCATAAGCGAATTGTATTCCCATCTGCCAGTTTGCAGTGCCCAAATTTCAATGATTATCGCTATAATAAAACCTCCTGTCGCAATAAATAATGCTTTATATCTTCCAAGTTTTTGGCCTATAAATATCAAAACCAAAATTATGACAGCATCTGCAAGCGCCGCCCTGAATAGTATAAAATCAGTTATTAATCCGCCCTTATAATTTATATATAATATGCTATGCAGAGTTTCCCATATCCAGTTTGCGATAAATGCCAGCGCATATACCAACATTAATTTTTTCATAAAAAATTAACCGAACACTAAAATTTTATCACTATCTTCAACCATTTTTAACAGGTATGACATCGTAGATACCGGGCAAACCTTCGCTTCTTTCTTGCCGCGAAGTTCCAAACAAGTCCCGCAGGCATATATGTCTCCTTTTAATTTTTTATATTCAGCGATCTTCTTTGAAATATCAAATTCTTTAGTATCCGTAATTGTATCAAGTTCGGCTCCTTCGTTCATCAAAAAAATTACTACCCTATGTTTTGCTTTCAAAGCAGTAATGGCAAAACGAAATGCGTTCCAAATGTGTTCTGGTTTATTAGATTGTAAAATTATGCCAATTTTCATATTTTTTGTTTACTTATTATTTACTCATTATAACAAAAAATCGCCCGAAAGACGACCGTTTTAAACACCTCACACTATAGTGTGAGGTGTTTGGGCTTGGGCTGGTTTAGGACAAAAAAGGCTCCTTACCCTTTTTTATCTAAGGTAATTGATGACTTCCGAATATGGTATATTTTTCAGGAAAAGGATCAAATAGATGACGATAAAGACCCATGGAATTTTGAATTCGATATGAGTAAATGGCCAATATTTTTTTCTATTCTCGCCTCTGCCCAATATTTCCCACTCCGTATCATACAGCGCAAGTGGCAATCTTTTTTCTATTAAGTGTATCACATCAAACTTACCGCCGTTGAGTCCTTTATAAGAACGAATTATTCTGTACCAATAATAACAGATTACTATGCCAGCCGCAGAAGCGAGTAAGAATATATAGCAGGCTTGCCCGGCATCCAGTTTAGCCGAAACAAAACCAAGCAATGCCACCAGGGCCGTATTTAATCCTAAAAAAAATTCGTTATTTTTTTGTCTTCTATCGCTTATCTTCTCTGCAGAATCAATATAAATTTTATATTGCTCAAGTAAATGTTCAATATATTTGTCGCCATATTTTTCTACAGGAAGAGCGAATAATTTTTCCTCAATTTTTCCCTTGTCCATAATTTTTTATAGACGGTTAATAAATGATTTTAAATTCACCCAGCTCCAGGTATTGACTAATCTACCTGACAACAAGGGCGGGAGAACTGGCCTATCGTCATTTACATACATAAGCATAACAGGAATTTTTTCTTCGTAGGCACAGCGAACTTCAAAAAGTTCGCCACTTGCGTTGTATGTATTCTTGCTTACAAGGGCAACCATTCCATGGCAACCCTTAATCTTTTCTCTGCATTTCTCCTCCCAGTTTGTTTCCCACGCTTTCTTTACAGACATATCAACAAACTCAAAGGGAGAATTATCGTTTTTAGACTGGCCGACAAAAAAATCCCTAAACTTTTCGTCTTCTATCGCGAAACTTGTAAAAACTTTTTTCATTTTATTTTTGGTTAAATAATATAAATCGTTTAACGTTTAATATTTCTTATCACGTGGCGGATTGGGATCCTTGCCGTAGCTGTCAGAATTTTGGATTCTGCCATCTTTTCCGTGATAAACAACTT
>Ga0155759_133_pt1 | contig 6485 bp, 8 predicted proteins | sample RifCSPlowO2_01_FD_107413 | JGI IMG/M metagenome (GOLD analysis project Ga0155759, IMG submission 107413) | Candidatus Staskawiczbacteria bacterium RIFCSPLOWO2_01_FULL_37_25b | reverse complement strand
AAGGCAAATCTGCTTTAATTTTAACGAAAGAGGGGATAGACAGAGTTTTAAAATCAAGCTTTAAATTTTCGGAAACAAGAAAAAGAAGAAAAGATGGCAAATATATAATGTTGATTTTTGATGTTCCCGTTAAAAACATAAAAGCGAGAAATTTACTAAGGAGCGTTTTGCAAAACCTTGGATATAAACTATTTCAACAAAGCGTTTGGATTTGTCCGTTTGATGTTTTTGAAAAAACTGAAAAATTACTGCAAATGTATTCGCTGGAAAAATACGTTAAACTATTTTTGATAGAAGAACTATAAATATTTAAAAATATTCAAATACAAAAATTCAAACTGCTATCTTGTAAATCTAAAAGGTTTTGAATTTGTAAGACAGATAAAGACCGAGAATAAATAATTAAAGAAACGAAAAGAAGTGAACAATAAAACAACAAATAAACAATAAGTGAAAAAAAATGGATTTAAATAATTTAAAAACAGCTCTGAAAAATGAGCCAAAATACAGGATAAAACAGGCGAAAGAGGCGATATTCAAAAACTTTATTTCTGACTGGGGTAAGGCGACTTTTTTTTCTATTGGCCTGCGCGAAAAATTAAGCAAAGAATGCCCGCTGGAAATTAAGGCAGAGTCGCTTGTTTCAAAGAAAAAAGATTCCATAAAATCACGCATTACCCTAAAAGACGGCTTGTTGATTGAATCGGTTTTAATGCGCCACAAAGACGGAAGAAATACCGTGTGCGTTTCTTCGCAGGTTGGGTGTCCTTTAGGATGTACATTTTGCGCAACGGGCAAATTGGGTTTTAAAAGAAATTTGGAAGTAATGGAAATTATAGAGCAGGTTTTGTTTTTCAGCCGTTATTTGAAAAAGAGCGGGAAAAGAGTTACAAATGTGACATTTATGGGAATGGGCGAGCCATTTTTAAATTATGATAATGTCATAAAAGCTGTAAGGATTTTAAACGACAAAGAAAAGTTTAACATTGGAGCCAGAAATATCTCAATTTCTACAGCGGGCATTATAGAAGGGATTGAGAAATTTTCAAAAGAAGGGTTGCAGGTTAATCTGGCAATTTCTTTACACGCTCCGAACAACGAGTTAAGGTCAGAATTAATGCCCATAAGCAAAAAATATCCTTTGGAAAAAGTTATGGAGGCGGTAAATGCATATATTAAAAAAACAAACAGGCAGGTAATGTTTGAATATCTTTTAATAAAAGACATAAATGATACAATTTATTGTGCGACAGAATTGGCCGGGATAACGCACAATCCCTTGTATTATGTTAATTTAATTTTATATAATCCAACCGGCCATAATAATTTTAAACCGTCTACAACAGACAGGGTCAAAAAATTTAAAGATATATTAAGCAAGAAAAAAATAATATTTTCGCAAAGGTTTAGGTTTGGAGAAGATATTAAGGCCGCCTGCGGGCAGTTTGCCGGAGAAAATAATTTTAAAAAACCAGCTACAACATGGAAACAATATCTTTTGAAGATTTTCAAAAAATAGAAATTAGAATCGGCAAAATTATTTCTGCTGAAAAAGTTGAAGGTTCAGATAAGCTGTTAAAATTAGAGGTAGACTTCGGACCCATCCGACTTCAGCCCGAAGCAACCAACGAAGTTAACGGGTGTCCGACACCCGTAGAAACTGATCTTTTGGGATTGGGAAAGGAAATGCGTACAAAGCGGCAAATTATCGCAGGATTAGCCCAATTTTATGCCCCAGAGGCGTTGATAGGCAAGGAATGTCCTTTTGCCTTTAATCTGGCTCCGCGCACCCTGAAAGGATTAGAATCGCAGGGAATGATATTGTGCCCATCAGACGAATCCAGTCCGGTTTTATTACATCCGGACAAGGAAGTTAAACCGGGAAGCATAGTAAAATAACAAAATACAATGGATCCAATTTTATTTGTTCACGGTTTTGGCGCCAATGAAAGACAGTATCAGCCGATAATCAGATATTTGGAACAAAAAGGAATTAAAAATTTTTACGAGTTTATTTATGACAGCAGTGTTGGGTTGCATCCGATTAAGACAATAGCAAAAGAGCTGTCAGAATATATAGCTGAAAACATGAAAGAAGAAAATATAAACATTATCGGAATCAGCCAAGGCGGAATTATCGCATTGGCATATTTGAAATATTATAAAAACAAAAACGTTAAAAAATTATTTACATTATGCAGTCCGCACAAAGGAAGCCGCTTGGCCAATATATTAAATCTGCCAGGCATAATTGATTTGCGGCCAAACAGCAAACTATTGAAAGAATTGGAAGCGTTTGCGCAAGACCAAAAAATAGATATTTATTCGGTGTATACTCCTTTTGACCTAATGGTTTTTCCCGGCTGGAATGCGAGGACAAAATATGGAAAAACAAAAATAGTTTTTGCTCCCGCGCATCCCGTTGCATTTTTCTGGCCTGCCACCAAAATATTTATTTACAAAAATTTAAAATAATTTTATTTTAAAAAATTTGTGTTTTTTTACAAAACATTATAAAATAACATTATAATTCATAATAAAATACAAACACTATGGATAAAAATACTTTAATAATTTTAATTTTAGCATTAGCGGTAGTAATTGTTGGAGGATGTTTTTTGTGGCAAAGCAATTACAAAAGTTCCGGGTCAGCTTTATCTCAAAGTCAGCAACAGAATCAGCAAATCTCTGACAATAATTATGAAATTCAAGAAATGAAAATAGAAACTTTGCAGGAGGGCGCAGGCGAAGGAGCAAAAGCAGGCGACAAGGTTACCGTAAATTATGTGGGCGCATTAGAAGACGGCGTAAAATTTGATTCTTCAATTAACAGGGGCCAGCCGTTTACTTTCACGCTTGGCCAAAATAGCGTAATACAGGGCTGGGAACAAGGGCTTTTGGGCATGAAGCCGGGCGAAAAAAGAAAGCTTACAATACCGCCTGAATTAGCTTACGGAGAACAGGGAGCTGGAGGAGTAATTCCGCCAAACGCCACCTTAATCTTTGAAGTAGATATGATAAGTATCGGCAGATAATTTTCATTGTTAACAAAAATCGCTTTGCGTCATCGCAATGCGATTTTTTTATATACAGTTATCCACAGGTTTAATTCTTGTAAAATGTTTAGTATCAGCTACTATTGATTAAAAGAGCTCTTCATACGTATGTGGGGGGCGTATTTCTGCCACGCCAGGTGCACCGGTCAAAGGAGACCCCAGATATGATTGGCACATTGATGTTGATCGTGTGATGGACAATAAAGCAGAGCCATCCCGATACGGTTTTAGACAGCCGAAAATGTCTTAAGTAACAACAGGCGAAGCTTTCCGAGCGCGACGGCCTCCGTCCGCGGTGTGTAGAGGGGCTCTCAAAAGGGAGCAGAAGGAGCCTGGCCATCCGCCCGCGCCACAAACTCCACCTTCCTGGCGGAGCCCCTCTCACACTGTTTTGCACCTTGAAATTTTTTAGGTTCGTCAGGTCGCATGACCTGACGCCCAGTCGAATGACTTGGGCGAATCCCGCAGGGATTTTAAAGAGCTAATGAGACATAGCTCTTTTTTCTGTTCTTGCAAAATTTTTTAAAAAGTAATATCATATTAATTATTGGGGCCATAGCTCACACTGGGAGAGCGTCCCGCTTGCGGGAAGGTTGTGGGTTCAAATCCCTCTGGCTCCATTTATCGGATTTGTAATCCGATTCGCTCATTGAAATTAACCAAAAGGAGATACTTTATGCTAGAACATGCTGAGTTAACCAATGAAAAATTGTTGTCTAACTTTTTGTCTAACAGAAATAATCCCGCCGTAAGAGCGTGCATTTTTAGAAGAGTAGCTGAAAACAGCAAAATTGTTGAATCAGATTACCATCTGTTACAGGCCATTACGGAAAAACTGGAAAAGATGGAAGAAATTGATTCTGATATGATTGAAGAATCAGCAACATATAAAAAATTGTGCAGAGAATGTCTTGAGCTGCAAGGCCAGCTATTACAAAGAATGACGGGAGAGTCCCCGCAATCTGTGGGCCAGACAGCATAAAACAAAAAACAATAGACCGCAAGAACATTCTTGCGGCTTTTTTTTTTATTGCTTTTTAGATTATAAAAAGATATATTATATAAAACCCCGAACCTTTACAATCTGACCCCCATAGAAAGGAATTTTTATGGCCCAAGACAATATTTGCCGAAATCCAGAAACTCCAAGCTTTTGCGGGTTAACCGAAGAAGAAATCTCGACACACTGCAGAACAAAAAAATATGGAGATTTTACCCTAACAGGCGCCGTAGCTCCGTCTTATGATTTAGTTATAGTGCCAGAAAACGGATTTCGCCAAAAACCAACTGTATGTTGCTGTTGCGGATGCACAATTCCATTTATCACTATTTCTGCATCAAAAGAAATTTTGTTTGATTTGTTTTTAGATTTAGTATCTGCGCTTAATTCTGTTGTTGACGTGGTTATAATATTATACGAGAATCACAACAAAAAATCCTGCGAGAGAAGAAGAGATGACATAGATATAGCCACACTTTTAAGTATTTTGCAGGAGTTTGAAGAAAATTTGCTTGGAGACGGCTGTCTGGAAGTTGCTGTTGCTCGGGAAATTCCGCCTGTTGAAATCCAGCTTGATGACCATAAACTGATACAAATATGGCACTACCAGCATATCCCAAATTTTATAGAATTGATGACAAAATACGGGTTAAAAGAAAAGCCCGAAATGTACTTTATAACCGAAGCAGAACATGTACATTCAAGCAGTGAAGATTCTGAAAAAAAATTTTATGAATTAGCCAGCCGACTATCAGCCGGCGAAATATAGATTTAAAACCATAAGTGGTCTTCGGACTGCTTTTTTTTGACTCTTTTGTTATCACTCTTGACAAGCGATTGCTAATTTTGTAAGATGGGTTATCACTCATAAATATCAACTGATAATGATAACAGAAAGGCAGGAAAAATTATTAAATTTTCTGGTTAGAGAATATATAACCACAGCCGAACCTGTGAGCTCATTGGCTTTAAAAAAAATTACAGATTTGGATGTTTGCGGGGCAACTATAAGAAATGATTTGCAGGAATTAACAGAAGCGGGGTATATTTCACAGCCCCATACTTCAGCCGGCAGAATACCAACACAAAAGGCATACAGATATTTTGCAGAAAAAATTTCTGCGGAGAGGGAAGACGCTTTTTCAGATTTTATTGCGCATCAAATCAGGACAGCGCATCAGCAGATAGAACAGGAAATGAAGTTGGCAGAGGAGTTAATGAGGTCTTTGTCAGAGGCCTCAACAACGTTAAATTATACAAGAATACAAAACAATGATAATTTATTTGAAATTTTGGAGATATTGGGCCCGTCAAAAACAGCTCACAATAAAAACATAGATATTATAAATAAAATAATTAAAGAACTGGAAAATTTTTAATATGACGATAATAAAAGTAGGCCACAGAGGAGCAATGGGATACGAACCGGAAAATACTCTTCGCTCATTTAAAAAAGCGCTGGAGCTTGGAGTTGATATGATAGAGTTTGATGTATATGTCTGCAAAAGCGGAGAATTAGTGGTAATTCACGATGATACGCTTGAACGGACCACAAATGGCGAAGGATTGGTTGTAGAAAAAACTTTGTCTGAATTAAAAGAGCTGGATGCAGGCAAGGAAGAAAAAATTCCTACAATAGAAGAAGTAATGGATTTAGCGGACAAAAAAGTAAAAATTAATATTGAACTAAAAGGAGATAATACCGCGAAACCGGTTTTAAATATGATTGAAAAATATGTTGATGAAAAAGGCTGGAAATATGATGATTTTCTTGTTTCGTCTTTTAACCACAACGAATTGAAAAAATTTAAAGAATTAAATCCAAAAATAAAAACAGGCATTTTGTTTGAAGAAATACCCGACAACTTTATGGATTTTACAGAAAAGGCAGATGCATATTCTATAAATATTCCGATAAAATATGCCACTCATGAATTTGTAAAAAACGCGCACAGCCATGGGCTGAAAGTTTATGTTTGGTCAGCAAACGAGGCAGAAGAGATGCAAAAAGCAAAATCATTAAATGTAGATTATATTTGCTCCAATTTTCCCGACAAAATATAAAAATAAATTAAAAAAGTGGGCGTCTTATAAATACACAAGCTTTTAAAAATATAAGACGGTTGAATTTTATGGAAGAAGAAAAAAATACAAAAAAAAACGATGCAAAAGAGGAGCCAAATGAATTTAAAAAAATAACAGAAGAATTAGAAGAGTGCAAAACAAAGCGCGAGGAGTATTTGAACGGCTGGAAAAGGGAGCGCTCTGATTTTTTGAATCACAAAAAAGAGGAAATGGAAAGAATTGGAATAATAATAAAGTATGCAAACGAAGAGTTGATTTTAAAGATTCTGCCGATTTTAGATAATATTTTTTTAGCAGAATCGCAAGTGCCAGAGGAATATAAAGAAGAAGACACACCATCATCT
>Ga0155759_147_pt2 | contig 7500 bp, 9 predicted proteins | sample RifCSPlowO2_01_FD_107413 | JGI IMG/M metagenome (GOLD analysis project Ga0155759, IMG submission 107413) | Candidatus Staskawiczbacteria bacterium RIFCSPLOWO2_01_FULL_37_25b | reverse complement strand
AATAATAATTTTGGTTCCCAAAAAATTCTTTAATTATTGCCGTAGCACCCGGGGTGTATTTGAAATTTTTATATTCATCTATGGAAACCCACTTAGATTCTATATGCTCTCTGCTTAATAGAATTTCTTCGCCAGCTAAATTTGCTTTAAACCCAAAAGCTTCTATTTCAGACCCATGATTGCAACGAAAAACATAAAAATAGTTATCGTCTACTTTTACGTCTAAACCAGTTTCTTCCTTTGCCTCCCTTTCAGCCGCTTTTCGCAAACTTTCACCTTTTTCCACTCCTCCGCCAGGTAAATCCCAAAAACTGGGATAATGATGTTCCGCAGAACTCCTTTTAAGAATGAGTATCTTATTTTGTCTATTTATAATAATGTTAACAGCTTTTTTCATATATTTTATATTGTCTCTTTTACGACAAAAATGCAAGCCCATAGCGGTAGCCAAAAAAATCGCTGGCTAAGGCGATTTTCTAACAATATTTTACTTCAAGCCTAATTTTTCTTTGAAAAACGGAATAGCTTACTCAGCGACCATCTGTTCTTCTTCATTAATTTTTGTTCCAAATCTCTCTGGTATTTAGCATTATTAATTCTGTCAGTTGTTCCCCAATAATCTTCTTTGATTAAATTACCTTTGTCATCGTGAGCCTCGAGCCAGCCCTCGCCGACGTCTTTATACCAGAGATCATAGTCTTTTTTATTTTTTTCCATGGGTATTGCAGAAACTTGCGCTTCATTTATTATTTTTGTTGTAATGTCTTTTTCTGTTGAAATTTTTTCGCTTTTTTTAGTAGGCAATTCTATGTAAAATGTTGAACCCTTTCCATCACCCTCAGACTCCACCCATATCTTACCGTTATGCAACCCTATAATCAAGCTGGAAAAATACAATCCAAAACCTGAGCCTTCGGCGGTTTTTCTAGCCTCCGCGGTTCTTTCAAACGGGCTACTGAATAGCGTAGCTATTTTTTCGGCCGGAATACCAATTCCTGTATCCTGTAATTTAATCAAAACTTTATCATTCTCTTCTCTTTTTATTTCTATTGCAACTTTTCCTTTCGGTGTAAATTTGATGGAATTTCCAATAATATTGCGCAGAGCGGATTTCAATTTTACTTGATCAGCAGAAATAATAAACTTATCGGCTGGTTTTTCAAACTCTAAAGCTATACCCTTTAACTCCGCTTGTGTTTTAAATGAACTGACTAATTCGTCGAGCATAGAGCCCAAGTCAACCGCGAAATCCAGCGACAAAATCGGTTTGCCCTGTCGGAATTTAGCTATAGCCATAAAATCATCTGACTGGTCTCTGGCCGCTATCGCACTTCTCTCAAATATCTTAACTATGCCAATTCCGCTTTCGTTAAGAAGAATCCCTCCCTTAACTTTTTTGCTGAATGCGCCACTTCCGTCTATTAGGGAGGATGCGGCTGAAGTAATTGGAGTTAAATACCCTTTAATATCGTGTTGAAGCCCGGTCATAAATAACTCCAAAGAATCATTAGCTTTTTTCTCGCCCTCCAAGGCTTTTGTAATTTTTTCTCTTAATTCTGTTTCTTTCAAAACACCCCTGACAAGGAGTATCCCGAATAATACCACCGAAAGAAAAATGCCTATGTTCAACATCAAATCCTGACCACTATTTGAGAAAAATATTTTTACAAACGAGATAATCCAAAGAGCGAAAGTAAACAGCTCTGTTGCAATTACTTTAATATCAAAAAGGTGATGTTTCAAAATAGCATATGCTATTGTCCCAACTAAGAAAAACGTAAAGATTGGCCCCAGCCAGTTGTATTCAAAAATACCAAAATACGGTAGCATAAGATCTGAAATACTGGCTAAAATTGAAGATAGAATTGCTCCGCCCAAAACATATTTGACCTGAATTCTTTGCTCATCATTTGAAGACTTTTTGTATTGCAAGAATAATGCGAAGTAGCCAATAAAAAAGCAGAGCATCACAAAAAGACTATAAAAAATGTAACCACTATGTATTTCATAATTAACACCATTCACATTTCCTATTATGTCTTTTGTAAAAAATAAGTAATAAATAATTATAGAAAACGGAATCAGAGGCATTAATCTTATATAGATTTTTTTCGTGAGCAATGTCGGAAAATTAAACGTAAATAAAAGAAAGATTACCGCTATGAACGCAGCAGAGGAATGAGTTTCTATAATCCAAAGATAATCAAGAGGAATTTTTATTAAATAAAATCCTAATATTCCAGCTGCCCACAAAGAAACTCCGACAGAAATAAGTCCAAACAAAAAATTTACTTTGTTTTTGAACCCCCTAGAAAGAATAATAATTCCAATTATAAAATTTAGAATTATAACCAAGGATAAAATTGGTACAATGACAGGATTCATTTTATATAATTTTTAAAAACTTTAAAAATCTGTTATATAAATTATCTTTTAGCCTAATTTTATTTTCGCCTATTTTTTCGAACATTCTCTTGTTTTTAAATAAATTTTCCAAATAACCCTTAATCTCGTCCAATTTATAATAAATAGGCACTATCTGATTATCTTTTTTATTAAAATATGGGTACATTAAACCAGTTGGGGGATATTTCTGCTTAAAATTTTTGACGATATGAAAAGGAATTCTTATTTTAGTCATTTTATCATACAATTTAGAAGTTATAAATGAATAACCACCCAGTATATCTTTTTGTTGAGCATATTCGCAAATGCAATCTATCAAAAAAAGAAGTATTAAATGTCTAGGTAAGTATATTTTTCCTTTATATGGAATAGAAATCAACCTGCTTAATTCAGCTCTATTGACCAACGAAATTTCTTTCATTTCTTTTGGTTCCTGAAAATCAAAACACTCTTTTTGTGTCGGCAAAGGAATATCTTTAATCAAACGGACAGTACCTATGACATCATCCCCTATTTTTGCGATAAAATATGTGGACTTCCCGTCTTTATCGTATTCGTCCTTGTCTGATTCGGTTGAGATATAATTATTTCTTTTATATACTTCTTGCCTTAATAAAAACATTTTTTCCATCTCTCCTTGTGAGTTCGGTATACCAAATAAGATGCTTTTATTTTCACCATCTATTTTTAAAAAAAGTTCAGATAACAATTTCATAGTTTATAACAACTATTCATTATAGCTTGATTAGAATATACAAGTTTGTCCTTAGAAATATTTAAAAAACCAATTTCCTGAAGAATTTTTTTTTGTTCTCCTAAATCAAAAAAATTATACTGGTTTGAAAGACCACTATTTTTTATTTTAACATTATAATAAAACATTTTTAATGTAGGTATTATTAAACTAAAAAATAAAATAACCGTTCGAATAATCCCCTCTTTTTTTATCGATTTTAAAATATGATCTATATATATTTTAACAGGACTAAAACCTTTTTTAACATTAGAAATTACAAATTTCCCGCTGGGTTTTAAAATTCTATATATTTCAGATAAAACCTTTTTCTGCTGTTCTCGATTCAACGTATAAATTGTATTATTTGAAACAATCTTTGTGAAATATCCGTCGCTAAAAGGTAATTTTTTATTTATATCGTGAAAAAAAAGTTCAAAATTATTATTTTTACTTTTAGTAATTTTTATACCCTCTTCAGAATTATCAATTCCTACCACTTTTAAGTATTTATTCTTTATTCTATTGATAAAATTACCTGTTCCAGAGCCAACATCCAAAACAATGTCGTTTGCTTTTAAGTCTAATTCCTTTTCCAACTCAGCCATCAACTCCTGATACGGAATTACAATGTTTAGAATGTCGTAAACTTTAAAATATTTTGCCCAAAATTTTTGGTCTAACATTAATATATTATAGCATATCTTAACGGCTCACATATATGTGAGCCGTTGGAATAAAGATGCTATAAGGTATAATATGTATATTTCCCAGTTTCTCCGACCTGCTTTATCTTTCCGTCTTTCTCCAGCTCGTCCAAATATCTTGTTGCCGTAGCTTCTGATATTTTTAACGCTTCTGTTATGTCTTTATTGCTTATCTTCCCTTTCTCCTTAATTATATTTATAATCTCTTCCTTGGCTTTTTCTTTTTTGTCTTGCAGTTCTTGCTGGTATTCTGCCAGTCCTGTATTAGCAAACTTTTGCTCTGCTGGTTTTTGTTTTGAATTAAAATATATCTTCGCTAAAAGAACAGCAATCACCAACCCCGACAAAATTAAAATGATATATGTAATATTCATTTTATTGCTTTAGATTAATCTTTGATAAAAACTGGCTAACCCCATTTATCATTTATTTATTCATTTATTCCATCATATTCTTTTATCCAACCTTTCATAATAACCAAGTAAATCATTAAGGAAAATAAAATAAAAATTACTGAATATAGTAAATCTTTTATTATAAAAAACATTATAAATAAAAAACAAGAAGAAGAAATTATCACAAAATATTTATCAAAAAATCTTTTATCCAAAAAATAAAATGCACTCAAGACTAGAGTATAACAAAACCCAAATATTAAAATAACTGGAAGTATAAGTACTGGCGCAATATAGGCAGCCGATGAAAAAAGATTAAAGTTTAAATTATTATTTCCATAATAAATAGCACCAGCAATAACAACTATCCCTATCACCACAAGATATGTCATATAAGATACTGCGGAGCTTATTATAAAAGTCTTTAATATTGCTTTTATTATATTATTCATACTATTTTCTTAAAGAATTAATAATAGATGACACACGCGAAACTGTTGCGCTTATTGCGTTAAGCCTTGCCTGATTTATAGATGACGCTGTGCTTGAAATTACTTGCTTGGCAGAAGAAAGTGTTTGTCCGGCATAAGACAAAACTTGTTCAATTCGTGATGGAGTGTTTAATGGATGTCCTAGTCCTGCGGCATAATAAATGTATGGAGCATTTTTACTAAAATAAAATGCTTGTACTTGCGGAAATACTCCACCTGCGTTAAGCACTACCGAAGTCGCAACATTTCCAGAGTTTGCATAATAAATAGATGGACGACCCCGTGGGTCATATGGACCTAATTTTTGCTGTGATAAATTATATCCTGCTTCGAGAAGTTTTTGTTCATATTGAGCAGATGTCATGCCTTCCGGAACAGCAAGCGGATATCTAGCTAAAATACCTGACATCTGAGTATTTAAATCGCCAGAATTATTAATTTGTGCTTGAAGTTGCCAATTTCTAGGATCCATTGTGCTTGGATATCCTCCGATAGTATAGTGAGAACCGTCGCCACCATTAACGTTATATTGACTTAAATCCGTGCCCGCTTCGGGAACGATATTTATATGCCCATGTGCACCTGGAATATTATTTATTACTTTAACAATTAATTCTGCGTATTTACCCGTAGGGTCGCTACCGGTTATTGGGTTGTTCCTTGCGTACGCGTACGCATTCTGATTCTGCGGGTCTGCCAGCCACGAGCTGTCAAAGTTCCAAAACACCGGGTCTTGGCTCACGAACCTTGCTATGGTGGAGTTGTAATATCTTGCGTTAAGGTAGTTGAGCCCTGTGTCCTCGTCGTATTCCTGGCCTATGTATTTCCTCTGCTCGGAGAAGTCAGTCGTTTTGCTGTCTAATCGTATTTTGCCAAAAGCATAGTAATCTGTTGTTTCTACAATGGCACCGGTTTCGTCGGTTATCACGCTGGAGCTTTGAAGCTGGTCTGAAAGGTTGAAATATATAACTGCGTCTGCCCCGCTACCTCATAAATGGTGGCTGACCCCATTTACACCTGACCAACATCAACTCTGGCTGTTCTTGGCATAAATCCATTATATCATATTTTGTAATAAATGGTGGCTGTCCCCATTTATCTCTACTAGTAACGATAATCCTGCAAAAATAAACTCTATGCCCGCTCCTAATGATATCCCAATAAACAATTTTTTAATTTTTTGAATCATTTGGTTAAATATTTTTATCCATGACCTTGGCGAATAAAATCAAAAATAAACATTGATACATTTGCTATTAATGTAATTATGCTAATGGAAATTCCTGTAAGAGAAATTATCTTTTGCCAACCATTGCATTTTTTGAATGAGAAAGAAACAAAAAACAAAACTACAAGAGGTATTAAAGTTATGGCAAAAAAACCCATTACTAATTCAAATAAATCTGTAATCTGTGGAACCGAGTATAAATCCAATATACACCATAAGATAAGAATTATTACAATAATATTTTTAACTAAATTTTTATTCATGTTATATATTATTTTTTAATTTCTTTTGAAATCTTGGTCCACACACTAGAATTATTTAATAAAGATCCGTGTGTTAACCATGGTGACCAACTAGCTTGCTGAGTTGCGTTTATGTTTTTAGCACCACTATCTTGCCGACCGGCAATACCAAATTCTCCCCATTTTAACAATTGACCTGCCGCAAAACCAACACCTGCTCCTGGTAGTCCAAAAACAGATCCAACTGCTGCACCAGTAGCTCCAGATGCACTCAACTGATCACCAGCAAAAATCTGCACAGGATCTAAATTGCTATAAACATTAATATGATTATTAACCTTACTTTCATTATAAGGATTATCTGCTAGTATTGGACCGGCTATGTCTATTACAGTATTAATTTGGTGAGCGTCGCTAAATCTTGTATATTCAGCCACAGCATTGCGCCCATGACTATGGTCAACAATATTTATGGGTTCACACACATTAGAGGAATTTATTTTATCTTCTATTGCTTTTGCTAAATTTTGAGCACCTTGCTGTCTTGCTTGAGTGGTGTCTGACCCCTCCCAATTAACAGGTATAATTTCTTGCCCGGGAAAAACAGTATGTATATTTTGTTCTAATTGTGAGCTAATTGTATAATTATCTCTACCACCCCCAAGCTGAGTACCGGGCATAAAAAATACTAACAACCCCGTAGGGTCGCTTCCGATTATCGGATTATTCCTTGCGTAAGAATAATAATTTAGCTGTTGGGGGTCTTGGAGAAGTTTCTCCGGGGTGGCAAGGGCTATCGGGTCTTGGCTCACGAACCTTGCTATGGCGGAGTTGTAATATCTTGCGTTGAGGTAGTTGAGCCCCGTGTCCTCGTCGTATTCTTGGCCAATGTATTTTCTCTGTTCTGCGAAATCTGTTGTTTTATTGTCTAATCGTATTTTGCCGAACGGGTAGTAATCCATTGTTTCCACAATGGCGCCGGTTGCGTCGGTAATCACGTTGGAGCTTTGTAGCTGGTCGGCAAGGTTGAAATATATTTGTGTGTCTGCCCCGCTACCTTCTATTGTAGCAATATCTAAGTTGTTTGCAAAGATGTGTTTTACGGCTCCGTCGGCGGCAGAGGTGTTATAAAACTGCGTGGGATAGTATGTGGTGTCTACGCTATCGTTGGTTATTGTTGCAGATTTAATCCGCTGGCCGTTGTAATCATAAGCATAACTTATTCTTGTGTTTGTGGGTTTGTTTGGAATTATGGCTGACACAAGCCGGTTGTTGTAATCATAGCTGTATGCCTTTGC
>Ga0155759_146_pt1 | contig 8976 bp, 7 predicted proteins | sample RifCSPlowO2_01_FD_107413 | JGI IMG/M metagenome (GOLD analysis project Ga0155759, IMG submission 107413) | Candidatus Staskawiczbacteria bacterium RIFCSPLOWO2_01_FULL_37_25b | reverse complement strand
TAAAATAAGTTTACAAAATTATGGAAGATAATAAAAAACAATATTTACAGCTGATGTCGGAGATTATCGCCAAACAGGCAGTTATCTTGGGTCCCGATGCCGCAATTTTGAAAGCAAAGAAAGCAGGGGTTATAACAGACCACAAGGGCAATGTAACAGATGTTGAAGGGGACGCGTTTCAGACCTTTAAACAATTGGTTGATGGCTATAAAGAGCTGTTGGGCCAAACTGCAGAAAACGTCATAAACCCGATTCTTGAAAAATATCCGCAAATTAAAGGGCTTATTAAGCTTTGATTTTTTTTATGTTAGCTGAAATTATAATTACAATTGCGATTATAGTATTAGCGCTCATTGCCGCATCAGAGTTTTTTGTTTTTTTAGAAAACAAAAAGGTAAAAAATGACTTGGCCAAAAGGGAAGAAGACGCTAAACATAAGATGTATGAAATTTCAATTTTGAATGAGCTTTCAGAAAAGATAGGATATTCGTTAAGCGTCAAAAATGTTATAGAAGTTATAATCGGCTCTTTGCCGGATTTTATTGATTACAGCGTTGTGTCCTATATGCTGTTGCTGCCGGAAAAAATTATTTTTAGGTCGTATCTTAAAAAATCGGTTTCTCAAAAATTTATAGACCAGGTAAAAGAAAAAATGACGGATTCTTTATCCGCCATTTTAAACGCCGATTTCAGAAACATAAAAACGGAAGAAATGCTGTGGGGCATTAATTTAAACGAAGAATTAAACGGCTCGGTCGGGTCGTTTTTTAATATTCCGCTGGTAATAGGCGATAAAGTCGCCGGGCTGCTTACTGTAGCTGACACAAAAGACGGTTTTTACAAAGAAAAAGAAATGACCACTTTGTATAAAGTAGCCCAGCGCGCGTCCGGGGCGGTTACAAGATTGCAGGAGGTTGTTGAGTCAGAAAACAGCAGATTAAATGCAATGGTGGCCAGCATGACAGACGGCGTGATTATGACAGATACAGATTATAGAATTGTTGTTGTAAATCCGGCGGCAAAAAAAGCCGCAGGGCTTGAAAATAAAAATGGCTTGTCTGTTTTAGATTTTGCAAAACAGCTTGAAGGAAAGCTTGATTTAAAAGATAAAATTGAAGAAAGCGCAAGGATGGAACAAATTTTTATTTCTGAAGAAATTTCGCTTCCAAGCGGGTTTTATAAAATAGCGATTTCTCCGGTTAAAGATAAATGGAGGCCATTGGGCTGCGTTGTCGTTTTTCGCGATATGACCCGCGAGAAAGAAGTTGAAAGAATTAAAGAAGATTTTACATCCATGATAGTGCACGAGCTCCGCTCTCCGTTAGATTCAATTAAAAAAATGATAGAAATGATGAGAGAATCAGAAATCAAAAAAGCAAAGCGCAAGGAGTGTTTCCAGATGATATACGGCAGTTCTTCTGATATGTTGGAGCTTGTTAATAATCTTTTGGATATAGCTAAAATTGAAGCCGGTAAATTTGAGCTCAAAAAACAGCAGTCAGACATTGAAGAAATCATTAACGGACGCATTTTATTCTTTGATGTAGCTGCAAAAGACGCAAAAGTGAAAATAACAAGCCAGCTTGCTAAAAATATTCCAGATAAAGTTGAATTTGACCCGCATACTGTTTCGCAGGTATTGAATAATCTTATTTCTAATGCTATAAAATTTAATAGAGAAAACGGAAACGTTGTAGTTCAGGCTTTGCTTCATAAAGAAGGCGGGAGCCTTCAACAAGAGGCAAAAAATTCAGGAATAAATTGGTTTGTAAAAAAAGACTTTGCAGATATTCCCGATTCTCTTTTTGTCGCAGTTACAAACACGGGAATTGGCATAGCTAAAGACCAGATTGGCAAGCTTTTCAATAAATTTGTGCAGGTTAAAACAGTTTTTGCCAAAAAAGGAGGAACCGGCTTGGGGCTGGCTATTACAAAAAGCATTATTGAATCGCACGGCGGAGCGGTGGGGGCAGAATCAATTGAGGGCCAGGGCGCGACTTTCTATTTTACATTGCCGATACAATCAGGCGCAAAAATATAATTTAGTTACCTTGAATTGCGAAATGCATTACGAACGGTTTTAATTTTAATTTTCAGGCGAGAATTTGACGGAACGAGGAGGTTTGCCCTTGCGGCAAGCCGACGAATTACGGCAAATTCGCAGCCAAAATTAAAATTAAAGAGTTTAAGGCCATTTCGTAATTCAAGGTAATATAAAAAATGAATAAAAAAATTCTTATTGTGGAAGACTCTAAAAGCTATCTTTGGGTTATTTCCAATAAGCTTGAAGAGGCGGGGTTTATGGTAGCCACTGCTGAAAACGGCGAAGACGGCCTGGCCGCCGTGAAAAAAGAAAATCCGGATTTGATTCTTTTGGACATTGAGATGCCCAAAATGGACGGCATAACTATGTCAAAAAAGCTGAAAGAATTTAATATTCAGATTCCGATTATATTCTTGACAAATATGAGCGATTTAAAACATATCAGCGACGCCACGGAAACTGCTTCAGATTATATAATTAAATCCGATACAAATGCAGAAAGCATAGTTGAGAGGGTCAAAGAGAGGCTGAATTTAAAATGAATTTGATTTCATTGTAGATTTCATAGATTTCAAAAACAAACGCCCCATCCGCCAGCTGGCGGATGGGGCTTGAAGTATGCCCGCAAGTATTGACCGCTTGTTTTATAGGTATAGAATGAAGTAATAGACCTTATTTTTAACTTGAAAACTCGATTTATAAAATCGAATTTTCACTACCCGATATGCCAAAAATAAATAAAAAAGTTTTAATTGTAGAAGACGAATCTAGTTCTTTTGTGCCTCTTCAGAATGTTTTTTCTGACGCCGGTTTTGACGTAATTCTTGCCAAAGACGGTGAAGAAGGGTTTGCCGCCGCCAAAAAGGAAAATCCAGATATAATGATTTTGGACATTTTGATGCCCAAAGTAGACGGCATAGAAATGGCAAAAAAATTAAAGGAATCAGGCATAAGCATTCCGACTATATTTTTAACTAACGTAAAAGACGCAACCCATATTGCCGACGCAATGGAGTCGTACAGGCCAGATTCAGATTACATTATAAAAAGCGATATAAGCTTAGAAGATATAGTCAAGAGAGCAAAAACTAAATTAGGCATAAATTAGTATGTTTCGCCCCGCTCGGCGGGGCTTTTGATTTGGCGAAGGCAGAGTGTGCTTACATTTTTCAAAAAAAATGCTACAATTTGAGTATGAAAGGAGGAGAGCCTATTTTTATAGATAAAAAATCAAAAACAGGAATTTTAATGTTGCACGGATTTACCAGCACTCCAAACCAATTTAAAGAATTGGCTGATTTTATTTCTGAAAAAGGATTTAATGTTTCAGCCCCGTTAATTTCAGGCCATGGAACCTTTCCGGATAACCTGATTAAAACTTCCCCGGAAGACTGGGAAAAATCTGTAGAGCAAGCTTATTTAAAGCTTAAAAAAATATCGCCAAAAATTTATATAATAGGCAATTCATTCGGCTCAAATCTGGGATTTTGGCTTATTAAAAGATTTAACAACGAGCAGGAAGGGATTATAACATTGGGCGCCCCTGTTTTTTTGAGGTATCATAAAATTTTAGTTTTACGCCTTTATGTATACGGCTGGTTTAAAAAATATTATGGAAAACCGGCCAGAATTTATGAAACAGATTATATAGATTTAAATGACCAAGTAACATACCCTGTCATTCCAATAAAATCTCTACGCGATTTTTTCAGGTTTATAAAAAAAGAAACAATTCCTAATTTGGGAAAAATAAAAACGCCGATTTTAATATGCCATTCAATTTCTGACAAAGTAGTGCATCCGAGATCAGCAACATATATTTATGAGCATATAATATCTTCTTCAAAAAAAATTTATCTGTTTCCGTCAGACGCCCACACTATAATGTCTGGCATGCACAAGGAAGATTTGTTTCAAAAAATAATAGGGTTTTTAGAAAATAACGTAGTTTGACTTTTTAAATATGTATAAAACAATTCCCGAACTTTTTTTAGAAACTGCAGAAAAATATTCCGCAAAGCCGGCTCTTTTGTATAAAAAAGAGGGTGTTTATTTTCCAATTACCTATAAAGAGCTTGCAGGAAAAGTAAAAATTTTTGCTTTAGCTATTCAAAAATTAGGGGTTAAAAAAAATGACAAAATAGCCGTTCTTTCAGAAAACAGGCCAGAGTGGGTAATATCTGATTTAGCTGTTATGCTGGCGGGGGCTGTAACAGTCCCTTTGCACGCAACTTTCAGCCCAAAGGCAATTTGCACTGTTTTAAGCCATTCGCAAGCAAAAATTTTGATTGTTTCAAACAGCGATTTTTTAAACAAAGTTTTAATCGGCCAAAAGTATCTTAAAAATTTAGAAAAAATTATTGTTATAGAAAAACTTGCTTCGGCCCAGACAGAAACTTTTTCAGGAAAGATTTTCAGCTACAAGGCGCTTTTAAGTCTGCACCGCAACGATGAATACGAAAAAGTTTTTTTAGACCCGGATGAAGTTTGCACTATTATTTATACTTCGGGGACCACCGGCAAGCCAAAGGGAGTTATGCTGACCCACAGAAATTTTTTGAGCAATGTGGAAAGCGTAAGCGAAATAATACCGGTAAAAGAAAGCGACGTGTTTTTGTCTTTTCTGCCGGCTTCCCATGTTTTAGAAAGAATGGCAGGATATTATATGCCATTATTTTTCGGCGCTGCAATAGCTTATGCAGAAAGCATAAAACATCTGCCTCAAAATTTAAAAGAGGTAAGGCCCACTATTTTAATTTCAGTTCCCAGAATTTTTGATAAATTTCATGATGCGGTCTGGGATAAAATAAATAAATCTTCTCCTTTTCAGAAGAAAATTTTTAAATGGGCATTAAGGCAAAAAAAGGGGAGTTTTGCATACAAAACAGCTGACTTCTTGGTTTTTAAAAAAATAAGAGCGCAGATGGGCGGAAAGCTTCGTTTGTCAATTTCCGGCGGAGCTTCTTTAAACGGAAATATCGGAAGATTTTTTTCAAAAATAGGGATTACAATTTTAGAGGGCTATGGATTAACCGAAACCTCGCCGGTAATTTCAGCTAACAGGGAAAACGATTTTAAATTCGGCACAGTGGGCAAAATAGTGCCCGGAGTAAAAGTAAAAATTGCAGAAAACAAAGAAATTTTAGTTAAGGGTCCCAATGTCACCCGGGGATATTATAAAAACCGCAAAGCAACAGAAGGCACCTTTGCCAAAGACGGCTGGCTTTGCACGGGCGACCTCGGCTTTATTGACAAGCAGGGTTTTTTAACTATTATCGGCAGAGAAAAAGAAATGATTGTTACTTCCGGCGGAAAAAACGTCTGGCCGGAAGCTGTTGAAAATTTGCTTAATGACGACCGTTTTGTAGCCCAGTCAATTATAATAGGAAACGCCAGAAAATTTATTTCAGCTTTAATAGCGCCAGACTGGCAGGAAATTGAAATTTATATGAAAGAAAATAATCTGCCCCTGCAAAGCCACGAAAAGCTGGTAAAAAGCCCCTATCTTTTGGCGGTTTTCCAAGAAAGAATTGATAAAAAAATAAATCCCAACCTTTCTGAATACGAAAAAATTAGAAAGTTTAAATTATTGCCGCAGGAATTTTCGCAAGAGCAGGATGAACTGACCCCGACCTTAAAACTCCGCAGGCATATAATAGAAAAGCATTGGCAGAAGGCAATTGAGGAGATGTACGGGTGAGAACTAGTAATCAGTAACTGGTAACTGGTAATTGTAATGTAATTTGACAGCGCAGATAGATTTTATTAGAATAGCAGTAGCAATCCTTTATAACAATATACGGAAAGGTACGAAAAATGTATGGTAAAATGAGATGCCAAAATCCGGAATGCGGAGCTGAAAAGTCGATTTTTTCTGAAGACGGAAAATATAATTTTTGTCCGCAAGCCCAAAAAGACGGAAAAACCATAATGAATATATGCATGAAATGCAAAATGGCGGAAGTTGAAAAAATATGGAAGCAAATTTGAATTCTTCCCACAGGTCTCTCCCGAGACCTTTTTGTTTGCCGTTTTGTAGAATGTAGGGGCGATTGCTTGACAAATCTATTGTAAGGGTATATTATATAAACAATCATGATATTGACGCAAAATTCCATATAAACGGCGCCGGCGCCTTATTAAAATCTATGGCGTTTAAAAAGCAAAAATTTAATACATCCAAAAGGATTTTTTATAAACTAACCATTCTATCGTTAGTTTTTTTGTTTGCGTTTCAGCCAGTTGCTCCTGTGTTTGCAAAACCTGAAACAAGCGCAAAGGCGTCTGTTTCAATAAAAATAAACGATAAGGCTGACAAAACAAAACCCCAACTTGATAAGGCGCCCGATATAAATGCAGAGTTGCCGGCAATAAATATAGAGGTTCAGCCTAAAGACGAAAATAAAAATTTTGATAAAGAGCAGAGCCAAGATATTGAAGATAGAGCAGAAATAAAAAAAGACAAAGAAAAAACTAAAGGCGGCGGCCAGAGCCAAGAAGATTCGCTATCCACAGAGCCGGCAGAATCTGCCTTAATTTCAGATGATGTCCAGCAACCGTCTAATTATTTAACAAAGCAAAATTTACCGGAAATAGATAAAAACACAGGAGACTTAAATTATAGTTATCCTATTTCTATTCCGCCTGGCAGAAATAATTTTCAACCAAGTCTTAACTTGTCATATAACAGTAATTCAAACAGCAAAAATAGCGTTTTTGGTTATGGCTGGTCGATAAGTATTCCATATATTCAAAGATTAAATAAAAATGGCTTAGATAAATTGTATAATCCGGACGCTGAAAGTTATTTTTATTCATCTCTTGATGGGGAATTGGTGAGCGCTGGTGGCTCTTTGCATATTCCCAAAACAGAAAACGGGAGCTTTAACAAATATACATTTTCAAATAACCAATGGCTGGTGGTTGCAAAAGACGGAACGCAATATAAACTTGGTTTTAGCGATAGCACAAGGCAGAGCGACCCTGCAAATTCAAATCATATTTATAAATGGATGCTTCAGGATGTAATAGACAGCAATAATAATCTTATCGATTATGGTTATTTTAAAGATTCGGGGCAAATTTATCCTTGGTCAATAAGTTATACGGGCAGTCCTGGAGACGACGGAATTTTTGAAATTAATTTTGCAAGAGAATCAAGGCCAGACGCTACAACAGTTTATAACACAGGATTTGCTGTAACAACAAACTATCGCATAAGTCAGATTACAGCCTTTGTAAATGGCAGCTGGTCTAATAAGTATGATTTATCTTATGGAGCAGGCGGAAACGGTACACGCTCGATTCTTTCTGCAATAATAGAATCAGCAAAAGACGAATCAGGAAGCATAATTACAAAACCGCAGACAAGTTTTAGCTACACAAATAATTTGGGCCATTACGATACAACATACAATCTGCCAGAAGATTTTATGTTTCTTTCTGACTATGTTAACTTTGCAGACGTAAATGGCGATGGTTTGACAGATGTTTTGATTTCTGCTCGTCTCGCTACCACCCAGGTTATGCAAAAAACTTATTTAAATAATGTTGAGGCAGGAGGCTGGGTGGAGTCACCAGAATATGCATCTCCAAGATTTTTTTACAATATAGCCCACTTTTTTGCAGACCTAAATGGCGATAATCTGTCAGAGTTAATTATTGTAAATGGCTATCGCGATGGTAAAACACGTTTTTATGTGTATATGAACACAGGTTCCGGCTGGTATGATGTTTCTGAAGACAACCCATGGCTTTCTGAGGGTCTACCGGGTAATTTAGCTGATAGCGGCTTGTTTATAGACATGAACGGTGACAGCTTAGAAGATTTTTTTGCGGATACAACAAATAATAACACCGTACTTTTAAATACCGGCAGTGATTTTGTCAGCACAACCTATATTCCGCCAACACATACATACAGTATTCTTGGTGGTACCGCGACATATCGTGTTAATGGATCAGGGAATATGAAATCGGGAATAATTCCGGCAGATATAAATGGCGATGGAATTTTAGATATGATTGTCAGCTATTCAGAAGACGGATACTACTGGCCCGATGGAGTTAATAAGACCCCTTATCACGAAGTTGTGCAAAAAACATGGTTGGGCGACGGCAAGGGTAATTTTAATTTAAGCGACATTTATACTCCTCCAACATTATTCTCATTTTATGAAATGAGAAATGATAAATGGATTTATGACATGGGAGTAAGGCCATTAGATTACAATGGAGATGGCTTAACAGATTTGGTTCAGTCTGCAAGAGAGGTGCCTCTTTCTTCTAACGGTCCAACAATTACAGCAAAAAGAGTATTTTTGAATACAGGCTCTGGCTGGGCTACCCCTTTTGACATTATTTTGCCTTTTTATTTTGCCTCTCAATCAGGCGCATATGGTAATTTTACTTACGGAAATTTTTGGGGTAACGGAACAAACGAAATTTATTGGCCCACAGGTTCCTTAAGCTTTGTAAACGGCACCACAGATTTGTTGAATTCTGTAACTTTAAGCACAGGCGGGTTAATAAATGTTTCTTATAAACTTTCTACTGTTTTAAAGTCTGTTGAAGGTAATTTTTTAAACCCTAAGTTGCCCTTACCAATTTATACCGTTTCTCAGATTAACACTACAGATCCCGTAAACAATATTACTATAACAAAAAATTATCAATATTCTGGTGGCACATATTATTATAACGGAGCTTTCGACAGAAATATCGCCGGATTTTCAGAAATAGATGAAACCGACAGCCAGGGAAATGTTGTAAAAACATATTGCCATACAGCAAACGAAAGCAATTCGGCGGAGGGCGAATATCAAGATAATTATTTTAAATTAGGCAAGGTTTACAGAACAGAAATATATGACGTTTCAAATAATCTTTTTCAGGCAACCATTAACAAGTGGGACAGTTATGATTTGGGTAAC
>Ga0155759_144_pt1 | contig 9121 bp, 9 predicted proteins | sample RifCSPlowO2_01_FD_107413 | JGI IMG/M metagenome (GOLD analysis project Ga0155759, IMG submission 107413) | Candidatus Staskawiczbacteria bacterium RIFCSPLOWO2_01_FULL_37_25b | reverse complement strand
AGGGGCACCTTGAAACAACATACGCTTCCAACATAGGATTGTCTGTTTTTTGTATGTCAGCTATCGCCTGTTGTATTTGCTCTTCTGTGGGCTTGGTTGTTGCGGTTGTATCTGAATTGTTGCTTTTATCTTCTTCCATTTTTAAAACCTGGGGGAACAAAAGCTTTCCGTCTTTGGTCACATAAGAATCAAACTGGCTGCCTCCGATATCTATTTTTATTTTAACAAGACCGCTTTCTTCAGAAACGTTTACTAAAGAAGCAGTGCTTTGGGCAAGCTGGTTATTATTGATATAATCTATGGCTTTTTGGGCAAGCTGGTCGTTTGAAACGCCAAAAATTTTCAAGTCAGATAAAGAAAATCCGGGATTTGAATTAGCATAAATCAACCCCCCTACAGCCAGTATTCCAATTACGGCAATGCCTATAAAAAGCGTATTTTTATCTATATTTTTGAAACTAAATTTAGCCATTTTTTTGGTTGCTAATCGTTAAGTTGTTAGTCGCTTTCAAGCTATTAACAATAAACTATTCGCAGTCCTTTAATTTAATAAACCAATTATATTACAAACAAATTAAAAAGTAAACAAAACGCAAGTTTACTTTCTTTTTTAAAATTCTAATTATTGTATTTTTGCATAAGAGCTCCCGTCAAAATCGTATTTCATAAGACAGCCAAAAGGAAGCTCAACATTAATAATATCCTCATCAGATATGCCTTCAACATATTTCACAATAGTTCGCAAACTGTTATGGCTGGCAACTATTAAAACATTTTTTCCGTCTTTTAAATCTTTCTCCGCAAACTTTTTGAAAAACGGGACTGCCCTTTTATAAACATCCTTCCCGCTTTCGCCACCCGGCGGTGCTATATCATAACTTCTTCTCCATAAGTGCACTTGTTCCTCGCCATACTTTTTTATTATTTCGTCTTTGTTTAGACCTGTAAGTTCTCCGTAATTTCTCTCGTCTAAGGCCTTATCAGAAATAATGGGTATATTCTTTAGGCCTAAATTTTCCAAAATTAAAGAAACAGTTTCCCTATTTCTTATCAAAGGCGAGGTGCAAACTTTATCAATTTTAAAGCCTTCCAGGCCTTTTGAAATATCTTTTGCGCTTTTAATGCCTTCTTTGCTCAATGGCACGTCGGTCCATCCTGTAAACCTGTTTTCCAAATTCCACTGCGATTTTAAGTGCCTCAATAAGAATAGTTTTGACATAGTCAAAACAATTTTTAATTTTAAATTCTAAATTTTAAATGAAAAAACTTAATTTTTAATGTTTTAAACATTTAGATATTTAGATTTGATTTAAAATTTAAAATTTGTTATTTAAAATTTTTATTTATCTCGCCCTCAATGTCCAATAACCTCTTATATTTTACCATTCTTTCCTCTTTCGCGGGAGAACCTGATTTTATAAAATCGGCTCCCGCGCCGACAGAAAAATCTGCAATAAAATCGTCCATTGTTTCTCCAGACCTATGGCTTACAATTGTTTTCCACCCGAATGATTTTGCCAGATTTGATGCCTCAATTGTTTCTGAAACCGTTCCTATCTGGTTTAATTTTAATATCACTCCGTTGCAGGCCGACTTATTGTGCGCCTCTTTTATTTTTTTAATATTAGTAGCTGTTAAATCGTCTCCGACAATTAAAATCTTTTGCCCCAGTTGTTTTGAAATTTCTTCAAACCCCGGCCAGTCCTCTTCAGAATAAGGATCTTCAATGGAAATAATCGGAAATCTCTCCGTTAAATCTTTATAAAATTCTAAAAGTTCTGCCCTCGTTAATCCTCTGTCATCTAAATTATATTTTCCATTTTTGTAAAATTCAGAAGCAGCGCAATCTAAAGCAATTTTTGAGTCATCTGCTCTAATAGAGCTTTTTAGCAAAAATAACGCCTGGTCTGTTTTTGAAATTAGCGGAGCAAATCCCCCTTCATCTCCCAACTGCCCCGGCCCATAATTTTTTTCTATAATATCTTTTAAATTCTGGAATATTTTATTGCACAAAACTAAATTTTCTGTAAAAGTGTGTTTTTGCGGAACAATCATAAATTCCTGTATATCTAAATCATTTTTAGCATGCGCTCCGCCGTTTAAAATATTAAACATCGGCGAAGGAATACTCAGCGGGCCCATAACTTCCGCCAACCCTGATATATATTTATATAAAGGAAATTTTTGAACATCAGCTCCGGCGCGGCAGACAGCCATTGAAACTCCCAAAATTGCATTCGCCCCTAATTTTGATTTATTTTCCGTGCCGTCTAACCCATTCATTATATTATCTATTTCTAGTTGATTCTGGGGGTCTAAGTTTTTTAATTTAGGAGCTATTATATTGTTTACGTTTGAAATGGCCGTTTTGACTCCTTTTCCATCTTCATCTCGCAATTCTAACGCCTCATTTTCACCAGTTGAAGCGCCGGAAGGAACTGAAGCTGAAAATACTCCCTTATCTGTTTCAAGTTCTACCTCAAGGGTAGGATTCCCTCTGGAATCTTTTATTCCCTTTGCGATTATGCTTTTTATCTTGCTCATTTTTTCCAGTCTTCAATTATAATTTTAGCGCCTTTCATATTTACAACAACCTTCTGCTTTTCTCTCCAGCCCAGCTTGTTTAGATATTCAACAGGGATAGAAACACACAAGGTGGTCTTCCCGCTCCTCATAATTTTTCTTATGTTATTCTCTTCTGTTTTTCTCTGCGCCATATTAGCGATAAATATTAGTGATAAATTGTTAGTCATTATTTAAATCATTATTTAAATAATGACCTTTATTTTTCCCTTTTTTCATTCCACGCTCCTACGCTCCGACGCTCCGACGCATAGGAGTGTTAACGCAATTTTATTTTCTTAAAGATTTTGACGACGGCGTATACAAAATAGCTTCTTTTTCCAAAGCTTTATCGTCTTCTTCTATTTTTTCTATTGCGGCATCAATCAAATTATCCAACAAAAAGTGTGCTTTGTATCTTTTCTTTACTCCTGCCAGAGGCGACATCTTAGCCGCTTCTTTTGCTACTTTCCTATTTTTTCTTAATCTGTTTTTTCTGTTTTCAATCAATCTTTTGACAATTATTTTATAACCATTGTCGTCCTGTTGCAAGGCCCGTTGAACATTCGAAATTTTATCGTTCCCTACACCCAAAATTTCAGAAATTTCGCAATATTTATATTTTGCCGTCAAAAGCACGGCTATTTCAACTCTCCTCATTAAAGTTGCAAATTCGTCCGGCGTTAGAAGACTTTTAAAGAATGAACGCACCTCATCTCTATTTTCCAGCGAATTAATAACATCGTAAAACTCTCCAATAAGCTGTATTCTTTTGTTTTTGGGTAAATCGTTTAAATGAAAAACCGGCATTATATTCTACTCCTACGCGTCGGAGCGTAGGAGTAATAATTTAATTGTTTTGTTTTTAGATATAAAGAAGGAACGTAATAAAAATGGAATATGAGTGAAATATGAGTGAAATATGAGTGTTTTATTTTTTAGTTTATTTCGCTTTTAAAATATAATCGTAAGCTGACAAAGCAGCTTTTGCCCCCTCGCCTGCCGCCGCTATAATCTGCTTGTATTTTCCCTTGTTGCAGTCGCCTGCCGCAAAAAGACCCGGGGTTTTTGTGGCGTATGTCTCCAAGTCCGTTATAATTTCGTCTCTGTTTGAAAAATCAACCATGTCTTTTATAAAAGCCGTTGCTGGCGAATACCCGATTTCAATAAATACTCCGCTTATATCTAATTTTTTTTCTTCGCTGGATTTTGTATCTTTATAAGTTAAAAATTTTACAAAATTATCGCCCTCAATCTTCAAAACTTTTGCGTTTGTTATAACTTCTGCTTTTCCTAATTTTAAAACTATATCCTGGTTTTCTTTATCTGCTATCACTTTATCTGAAAATTCCAGAATATAAATTTTGCTGACATAATTGGACAAAAACGAAGCTGTCTCAAAGCCGGAATTTCCTCCTCCGATTACAGCCACCGTTTTGTTCTTAAAAACAGGGCCGTCGCACAATGCGCAATAGCTCACCCCTTTGCCGATAAATTCCTTTTCGCCCTCAACTTCAAGCGGCCTGGGGTCAGACCCCGTAGCTATAATTAAAGCTAAAGTTTCATAAGTATTGCCAGATTTTGTTGAAACAACAAACTTATTCTCTTTTTTTTCAATTTTCAAAACTTCGTCCAGCGCAACTTCAATTTCATTTTCCTTTAACTGTTCTTCAAAAACCTTAGTTAAATCCGGTCCTGAAATTTTTGCAAAGCCGGGATAATTTCCAATATCAACGGCTTTTTTTGCCACCTGCCCCCCGACATCTTTTGAAATCACCAAAAAGTTAAGCTTCTGGCGGGCGCTGTACACTGCAGCTGATATTCCAGCGGGGCCAGCTCCTATTATTATTAAATCGTAAATCATAATTATTTTAACTTATATCTTTTTTATATATTCTTTAAGCTCTTTTGCAAATCTTGAGTCGCGGAGCGCGAAGTAAAAAAAGGATTTTAACCATTTTTCCTTGTCCCCGCACTCTAACCATTCGCCTTTTAACTCATATCCATAAATCATTTTCCCATCATTAAGCATCTTGTCAAAAACTTCAGCCAAGATTATCTCTCCCTTTTTAGAGGGCTTTGCCTTTTTGAGATAGCTAAAAATATCGGGGGTCAAGATATATTTGCCGACAATCACAAGATTTGAAGGAATTTTTGACGGTTCGGGTTTTTCCACGATTTTCTTGATTTTGTAAAGGCGGTTTGCAATTTTTTCAACCGCGACAGCTCCGTAGGCTGAAACTTTTTCTGTCGGCATAGACTTTAAGGCAAGCACGGGAGCTGAACATGTCTTAAAAATATTGGCAAGCTGCAGTAAAGCAGGCTCATCAGAATCAATAATGTCATCTCCAAAAGACAAAGCCACAGGTTCGCCTTTTACTTTGGCAGAAGCCTGCAAAACCGCATGCCCGTCGCCCAAAGGCTCTTTTTGTACAACATAAGAAAACTTCACGCCCTCTATCATTGATTCAAAATCTTTGTAATCTTTGAGTTGTTTTTCTTTTTTCCGTTTTATAAGAAGCTTTTCCAAGTCCGGAGTTTTTTTAAAATATTCCAGAATGGTTTTTTGGCCCGGACTCAAAACAAAAACAATATCCTTTATTCCGGATTTTATAACTTCCTCCACGACATATTGGATTACTGGCTTGTCAACCAGCGGGAAAAGGTCTTTTGATAAAACCCTTGACATGGGCAAAAATCTTGTGCCGAGCCCAGCCACAGGAATAATCGCTTTTTTTATTTCCATGATTTATGTTTATATTTATTTATTAAATTTTACTCGCCTTAAAAATGCCGGAATTTCCCATTCTTTTTCCTGAGCCATTCTCTTTTTTTCTTCTTGTTCTTGGGCTTTTTTAATTTCCAGACCGCTTCTTCTTATGGCTCCGTGCCTTCCGGCAGGCAAGTTTTTATAAGATTCCGGCGAAGCCTCTACAACACTTAATTTTTTTCCGCCAGCTGCCGACAAGTCGGCTGGAATGGGCATACTGCCAAAAACCGGAACTAATATTTCTTCTTGTTTTTTGCCATTTTTGCTGCCGCCCGCATCATTGCCCGGTTTTTTACGAACAGGTTTTTTAGTTTGGCTCTTTTTATGTTTTTTATTTATTATTTCAATTTTTTGAGGCAGTTTATCTAGTTTCAGTTCTTCTGCCTTATCTGGCTTCAGCTCTTTTTCTGCCCTCGATGTTTCTGACCAATCTTCTGCAAATTTATCTTCTGTGCCGGCGCCTGTCATTAAAATTGTCGTCTTTATTTTATTTTTTAATTTTTGATTTTTTGAAATGCCAAAAATAATTTTAGCCGAAAGATTTGAATCAGCGATATATCTGCTGATTTTTTCGACTTCAAACATTGAAAGATTATTAGACCCTGAAATATTAAATAGAATTTTTTCTGCTTGAAATTTATTGCTTTGCAATAAAGGATTAAAAAGAACTTTTTGGCAAATTTTCTCGGCCCTGTCTTTGCCCGACTCCTCAATAGTGTTTAAAAAAGACATATTTCCCCTTCCCCTTAAAATTGTCCTCAAATCAGCAAAATCTATGTTTATAACTCCTGGATTATAAATTAAATCAATTAAACTTTCCAAAGAGCCTGTCAGGCTTTTATTTACAATTGAAAAAGCTTCGGTTATCGGCGTGTTGGCGTCTATAATTTTAAATATCTTTTCGTTAGGAATTACAAGCGAAACGTTTAAAAGCGGCTTTAATGTTTTAAGCGCATTTTGGGCTATTTTATGCTTATTTTTGCCTTCAAATTTAAACGGCATGGTGAATATCCCAAAAGTGATTCCTCCAAAATCTTTAGCGGCTTGGGCAAAAACCTGCGTAGCTCCAGAGCCTAATCCTCCTCCCAAAGAAGCAATAAAAATTAAAATATCCTGGTCTTTTAAAATACTGCCCATTTTTTCTTTCGCCTCCCCGGCTGCTCTTTTAGCTAATTCCGGATTTGCCCCAGTCCCCAGCCCCCGGGTTAAATTTTCTCCAAACCAAAAATATTTTGTCCCTGACCTTTTTTTAAGCGCCCTGATGTCTGTGTCAGCTATAACAAAACTTGCCTTTTCCAAAGACCTTCCTATTTCAGAAACAATTGAGCCTCCCCCGCCCCCTATGCCGACAACCCTGATTTTTGCCTTAAACAAACTTTCTTCCGGAGAATTAAGAACTTCTTTGTCCGGTAAAATTTTATTTGTTTTCTTGCGAAGAATAATTTTTTTTGTAATTTTAGGCCTTATTGCTTTGACAATCTTTCTTTTAATTTTCTTTTTGGATTTATTTTTCACGGCAGTTTTTTTGGCGCGGATTAAAACGACTTTTTTGGTTTTTTTAGCTCTAGAGGATTTTTTAGATGGATTAATTTTTTTTCTAACTGATTTTCCGGCGGTTCCGACTGTTTTTCTTGCCTTATTTCTTTTTTTTATATTTTTTTTAATCTTTATTTTTTTTGGTTTTATTTTAATTTTCTTTACAGCTAAAAACTTCCTGTTTCTTGCAGGCTTTGTTTTTGGTTTTAATCTTGCCTTTTTTGGTCTGGCCATTATATTATGTTAACTGCTTATAGAATTAAATCAAGTCTTCACCATCCCGGCAATGCTTTTCCTGGCATATTTAAAAAAATTATGAACTTTCCAATTTCTATAAAAATACAACCCGCATGGTGAAGACTCAAGTGCCAAAACAAAAAAAGAGCTGCTGGACTTTCCAACAGCTTTATAAGAAATTCTACTGGTTCTAAGCCAGCCCCTTTCTTGCCAAAAATTCTTTGCCCTTGCCAAGGTCAATACGGACTGATTTTAGTCCGCGCTCTTTGCAAATTGGGCATTCATCTTCAGGATACATTTGCATATCCAAATCAAGCAGAGAAAGCAATTCCGGAACCATAAGGGTTTCTGCTGTGACTTTGCCTCCGCTTCGGTTGCAAAGGCAAGCAACGCCAATCACCTCTCCGCCTGCCTGCAAAACGGCATCGCGAGTTTTGATAACAGTAAGGCCAGAGTTAATCACATCCTCAACAATCAGGCATCTTTTGCCTTTGACAAGCTTCGCATACCCGCGCTTGATAACACGCCGGGTGCCAACTTTTGTAGAAAATGTAATTTTAACTGATGAACCGAAATCACCCAAATGATCTGGCTCACTTTCTATTTTAACTGCTCCATTAGCTGAAAGTTCTCTAAATCCTACTGTACCCATACTTTCCTGCTTTTGCTCTGACACATCCTCTTCGTCTGCGCAAACAGCAAGAACTTCTGGGGCTGGTGCAAAAAGAGTAAGAAAATTAGCTGTCCATTGCGACAAGCTAACAGCTCCAACTGTTGGGCCCACCACAACATCCACTTGCTCATCCTTAAAATGCTCAGCTATATCTTTACACAATAATCTTACGAGTTTTGTGTGGGGATAAATCGCATCTTTGTTCACATATTCTCTGCCATGATACCACCCGTCTACCTTTTTGGCATAGACAAGATGGTCATCAGTGATAATCGCATCAGCTTCCGCAAAAATCTGTTTTAGTTCAATCGCGCTTAACATATTGCACCTCCTTTAAGGTTTCTTCTTACAACGCAGCATTAATCGCATCGCGCAATTCTTCGGCTTTTTTAGCCGCAGCTGTCGCATAATATTCTCCCGAGCCTGCAAAAATAATCTCAGAAGAAGAATTTATGGCAATTGAGCCCGGACCGGCATATGCTGATTTCACGGTTTCTTTAATAAATCCGCCCTGTGTGCCAATGCCGGGAATCAAAAACCAAAGGCGTTTACCTACAAGTTGTCTGCAGATTGTCAGATGTTCAGAATAAATATTTCCGGAGTCTTTGGGACTTTCATAGGCAGCTGCCATCACAAGCCCGGCATTTTCAACAACCTCAAGTTCACATGCCCACTGTAAAGTTCTTCTGGCAATAAATTGCCAATAAGGCATTTGAACCCCAACATATTCCACCAACACATCCTGTACTTCCCTGGCTGAAGGATTGCTTGTGTAGCAAAGCCCAACAAGCGCCCGACCCAAATGCTCTTTATCAACCAAACCTGCCATGCAGGATTTTCCCATATATGGCGAAAAATTAACTCCGTCAGCGCCGTCAAGGTCAAAGTGCGCCACCCTGTATCTTTCCTGCGTGCGGTCAATGTCTCCGCGTTTGCAGTCAAGAAAAACCGGGATGTCTGGAAACATTTGATGAATACGTTTCACTAATCTTATCAGCGCCTCAACGCCACCCGGAATTGCTTCCCAGTGAGCGCTTTGAGGTTTAAACATTGAAGCAAATGGCGCTGTCGCAACTGCAATATTCCCCATCCATATTTCAATGTCTCTAGGCAAAGAATCTTTTTGGTTTTTCAGGTATTCCGGTAATTTCTCCGGAAGCGGATCTAGGCCAACGCAAACCAACGAATTAACCTTTTGCTGCCTTTTGGCCAGCATCTCTCTAAAATTCCGTTCGGCCATCTTGCACCTCACTATCTAGTTGTCAACGAGCACGATTTCTGCTAAACATATCTGCCGACAAGACAAATAATGGGCAGAAATACTAACTCCTTTCTACCAAAAT
>Ga0155759_130_pt1 | contig 9855 bp, 7 predicted proteins | sample RifCSPlowO2_01_FD_107413 | JGI IMG/M metagenome (GOLD analysis project Ga0155759, IMG submission 107413) | Candidatus Staskawiczbacteria bacterium RIFCSPLOWO2_01_FULL_37_25b | reverse complement strand
CAATGAACGTCGGCGATAACTATAAACAATGACGATTGTAGTTATAAAATTTGACTATATGCTGGAAACTCCGGGTATGTTGGACTACTATCCGTTATCATGATAAAATATGATAATGAAAGTAAAAATGTCCAACTGCGGACAATCAGCAGGAAAGGCTTTTGATGAGAGTTTACCCAACTATTTGAGCGGTTTTACTGATGGCGAAGGAAGCTTCAATATATCAGTAATAAATCGCGAAAAAGATTATAAACATGGCTGGAAAATCAGTTTATGTTTTAATATTTCTCAGAAAGATGACACAATTCCTAAATTATTTAAAAATTATTTAGGATGCGGGAAAATAAGATACCGCAAAGACGGAATTTGCTATTTTGATGTTAGAAAAACAGAAGATTTAGTAAATATTATTGTGTCTTTTTTCAAAAAATTTCCGTTGCTTTCAAAAAAGGATGATACATTCAAAATTTTTTGTGAGGCATTGGAAATAGTTAAGAATAAAAAACACTTAACTAAATCCGGAATGGAAAAAATTCTGGAATTGAGAAATAAAATTATAGTTGGTAGAAAAAGAAAGTATTCGAATGATGAAATACTTTCAACTTATCAAAAGAATCCCCAGAGACTATACGTCAAACACCATTAACACTGGTGAAGATATAGTCCGATCTTTATGGCGACATAAAGGCTCCCCGCTAAGCGGGGTAATAAAAAGATGAATCGTCCAAAGGTATTACAAAGACCCACCGCAAAGTAATTTTTCGTAGCGAAATGCAGTAATTTTGTGCGAAAATTTGGAAAATTGAGGAGGTTTATCAAGTGATAAGCCGACGAGATTTTACAAATTTGCAGCCGAAATTACAAATTGCAGCAGAAAGGATTATTTTGCGGTGGGTCTAGATGCTTTTGTAAAACTTGGCTATATGCTGGAAACTCCGTTGTATCCGGCGCTACCCCGATTATATCGAGGGTGAAAATGCGTCCGGTGCGGACAATCAGCAGGAAACCATTTTATTTGAAAGGAGCGTGAAACATGAAAATGTTTCTTGCTATATTTTTTGTAGCGATTTTTGTCGCAATGATAGAAATCGCAATCAAGCAACGTATCTTTCGAAAAAAGTAGGATCCTCAACGACTATACGCCAAGGCGTAAATTGACAACAAGCGGGCATGCAAAGTGCCTCTGCCCGCAATTTTTTTCAATGAACGCAAGATATAGTCTGAACTGCATGGCGACATGCAGAATGCAGCAGAAATGACTGCACCGGTGTTGAAAATGACTTAATCAACACTAAGTAACAAAATTGAGCGTAATCCCTTGCCGGGTAAAGAAAACCGGAAATTGCTCGGCATAATAAAGTTGGCTCATAACGGAGAAAGCTGAAAAACTTGGACAGTTTTTCTTCCAACCCCGTGGGAAGTTTACAAAATTATATTTTGTATAACCCCGTAACGACTGAGCTCGAAAGAGCGAGATAGAGGTGAAAAATCTTCTATAACACGCCAACCAATAACAAATCTGGATTCCCGCTTTCGCGGGAATGACAATTTGTTGTTGAAGGTATAGTCTAATTTTCAATTACAAAATTGAAGTTCCGGCCCGCATGAATGGCTTAACGACTTGAAGACTGTCTCAACGAGGCGCCCGGTGAAAATGCAATGGCAGTGAAGATGCTGCCTACCTGCGGCTAGACGGAAAGACCCCGGAAGCTTTACTGTAGTTAGATATTGGTTTATGGTTTTCGATGCGTAGCGTAGTGGGGAGGATTTGAAGTCCCGCCTTCGGGCGGGATGGATCCGCCGATGAAACACCCATCTTTGAAAATTATAATTCTAATTCCCTTAACTTGGGATGACAGTGTTTAATGGGCAGTTTAAGTGGGGCACTTGCCTTAACTATTACAAATCATAAACGCATTTGTAATGGGGCCACTTGAAAGTAATTTCAAGTGCAAACTCGACTAATATGCTGGAACATCCGAGTATCCAAAAGTACTAAGCATTGGAAGGCCCGTCCTTCCAATAATTAGTGAAAATCTTTTGGCGCGACCTCCTCCGTTAAAACTACGGACGGTCAACGGACAATCAGCAGGGAATTATTCGAAAATTGAAAGTTGCGTTATCAGGGAAATTTCTTTGACAAGGAGAAAACAATGACGAGCGATACTATTGTTACGGCTGTTATTATTGTCGCATTGGTTGCGTGCACGCCTTTTGTGTGGCTCGCATATGGAGTGGTAAAAGCGATGGTCAAGGATAGACAAAAATAGGAATTTTCAAGGCGAATCAAGGACGATTCGCCACAACTTTCAATTTTCGAATAGACCCTCAACGACTACACGTCGAGACCCTGTAAATTTTACAGGGCAGTGATATAGTCTGAACTTTATGGCGACATAAAGATTCGGTAATGTTAATTTTTAAAACCTTTGGCGAGGTTTTAATCGTGCCGATTAACTAATCCGAAACTTAAAATTTATTTTAAGGTTAACAGAATTGCCTAAAGAGTAATGGAGGCGTTTAAAGGTTGGCTAGCTTCGGATGGAAATCGAAGCGATAGGGCAAAGCCATAAGCCAGCTTTACTGCAAGACGGCTATGTCGCGCAGTTGCGAAAGCAGAACTTAGTGAACCGACTAATTTTCATAGAAAATTAGAAGATCATCAGCCAAAAGCTACTCCGGGGATAACAGGCTGGTAGAGCCCGAGAGTCCTTATCGACGGCTCTGTTCGGCACCTCGATGTCGGCTCAACTTATCCTGGGGGTGGAGAAGCTCCCAAGGGTCCGGCTGTTCGCCGGTTAAAAAGTTACGTGAGCTGGGTTCAAACCGTCAAATAGAATCAGACTTATTAACAACAAGTCTATAGAATATCGAGATCAACACGGCGGCTTTCACGAGCAATTGTGATAGCAAAACCGACTCATATCGGTGGATTCCTAACAAAGTATTGAACATTAACCTGTCATATGTTAGGATAATACCGAGGGAAGTTGTGTATGAAGAAGTTGATTTCGCAAAAAAGAGCATATTTAGCTGGTTTTCTCGATGGAGACGGCAGTATTTATGTGCAGTTAAAACCAAATAAAACATACAAATTTGGTTTTCAAGTTGCGCCATATATTGTTTTATTTCAATCGCAGAAAGACCAGAAAAACTTTGAACAACTTTGTTCAATGATTAATCTTGGCTATATGAGAATTAGGAAAGATGGGATTTTAGAATACATAATCGGAAGGCAAGAAAATATAGCCGAGTTTATAAAATTAGTAGAGCCATATGTTGTAATGAAAAAAATGCAAATAGCTCTTCTGAAAAAAATTATCATTGCAAAGAATAAAGTTAGAAATAAAGGAGATTTTAAAGCTCTTGCGAAATTAATTGACACTTTTAGAGAATTAAATTATTCAAAAAATAGAAAAGTGCGTACATTAACCCCGTAGAGACTTGTCCCGGCTTTGCCGAGGACAGATAAAATTAGAAATAATTTTATAAAACGTCGGGTTCCGTAAAAAAATAGTTACAAATTCCAAATAAGTTCTAAAATAAAAGAAAACCACGCGACTTTCGTCCGTGGTGTGGAGCAGTTGGCCCGCTCAGTCCCTTAAAAGTTTTCAAGGTGTGTCAGGTTGGGGACCTTGAGGTCAGCAGGATCGCCAACGCGATTCCATAACCTGTCGTTCAAGCGCTTGGCGCAAAAACGGCATTCCTTCTCGTGCAGTTTGAAGGCTACGCTTTCATTCTCTGATAACGAGCCTTCAAGAAGCCGATCAATATTAGCCCGAAATGTTTCGCAGTTCATACGTTTCTCCTTTCTATGAAATCAATAGTGAACTGTTTATAGTTTATCATATTGATAAATTATTGTCAAGTATTTAGAATTTATTTGGGATTTGTAACATAAAAATATACGGAATATGGTATAGTCCACGCACTTAGTAATAAGTGGTTTAAGCGTGAGACAGGTTGGTCCCTATCTACCGCAGGCGTTGAGTTTTGAGGAGCTTTGATCCTAGTACGAGAGGACCGGATTGAACCAACCTCTGGTGTACCAGTTGTTCTGCCAAGAGCATCGCTGGGTAGCTAAGTTGGGACGGGATAAGCGCTGAAAGCATATAAGCGCGAAACCCCCTCCAAGATGAGAACTCAAAGACCCTCCGCTCAATAATTTTTCGTAGCGAAATGAAATAATTTTGTGCGAAAATTTTCAAAAATGAGGAGGTTTATCAATGAAATGATAAGCCGACGAATTTTTGAAAACTTGCAGCCAAAATTATGAATTGCAGCAGAAAAGATTATTGAGCGGAGGGTCTAAAGATTCCCCGAAGATGACGGGGTTGATAGGCTCCAGGTGTAAGGGCAGTAATGCTCTCAGCCGGGGAGTACTAATAAATCATTTTATCCTTCGATATACTCAGAATATGAGATATTGAATTCACATTTACAGCGTAAGTTTAAATAGATGCAGATTTTATTTATTTTTAAAAAAATAAAACCGGAAGGAGAATTGAGTTTTCCGGTGACGATTATACTGGTGTTGTCCCACCTGTTCCCATTCCGAACACAGAAGTGAAATACACCAAGGCCGATGGTAGTGCGCATGCGCGAGAGTAGGTAGTCGTCACCAGAGAACTCAATTTTAAGCCGATTTTTATAATCGGTTTTTTAGTTATAAAAATTTGCATAAATAAACTCACTGGGGTAAAATAACTTAAACTTTATCCGTTAAATATTTTTTTATGAATGTTTCTTCAGCCAGCTCGATAAATAAAAAGAAAAAAAATTATTTGGGAATTTTATCCGGCGCGATTATTTTATGTATTTTTATTTTTATTTTAAATATTTTAAGCTCTCAGATTAAAAATTATTTTTATCTTTTGTCTTCTCCTGCGCAGAAAACTTTTTTTACAGCAGGCGAATCATTGTCGGGGATTGTAAATCCTTTTTTAAATATTTTTAATTTAGCCAAAGAAAACGAAAATTTAAAAAAACAAAATCAAAATCTTTTATTTCAAATATCTTTATTGACTTCAGATAAAGAGGAAAACAAGGCATTTTTTGATTTTTCCGCAAGTGGCCACGACAAAAATTTTACAACTGTAATGGCATCAGTAATAGGGCTTGACGGACAAGACATAATATCTGTAGACAAAGGCTCTCTTAACGGTATTTTTGAAGGCATGCCCGCAGTTAATCAGCAAGGAGTGGTCTTCGGAAAAATTTTTGCAGTTTACAAAAATTTTTCAAAGGTAATGCTTATTTCAAATAAAAACAGCGTTATAGATGTAAAAATCCAGAAAAACGGGCAAGACTCTTTGCTTTCAGAAATTAATGGAGCCGTAAAAGGAAGCGGCGAGTTTTCTGTTTTTTTAGATTTAGTGCCGGTTGACCAAGAGCTAAAAGAAGGGGATATTCTTGTGACATCTTCTTTAGAAAAAATATTTCCCAAAGACCTTTTGGTGGGAAAAATAACTAGAATAGAAAAAAACGACCAAAAGCCCTTCCAGCAGGCGCAAGTACAGCCGTTTTTTGAAGTTAAAAACGCAGATAATTTATTTGTAATAACAAACTATAAGCAAGAAGAATAATGTGGATTAAACCGCTTGTTGCAGTGATTTTATTTTATTTTTCTGCAATATTGCAGAATAGCTTTTTTGCGCATTTCATTTTTTTAGGAGCTTCTTTAAATCTAATTTTTATCTTTTTTTTCTTGTTTGTTTTTTTTGAAAAACAGGGGGCATATTTTTTGCCGCTTTTTTACGCAATAATTGCCGGTTTTTTTTCAGATGTTTTTTCTCCTGTGAGCTTGGGAATCTCAATAGTTTTGTTTATAATTATTGCTTTTTCGGTAAAAAAAATACAATCTTTGCTTAAAGAAGAAAAAGACAGCCACCCTTTAATTTATTTTTTGCCTCTTTTTTCGCTTTCATTTGCATTATACAGCTTATTATTCCATGCATTCCTCCCCTCATTTGCTTTTTTGAATATAGCGCAAAAATTCAGCTCGGGCTTTATTATTGAAATAATTTATAATTTATTTTTTGCAGTTTTATTTTTTTATATTTACAAAAGATATATTAAGGCAGGCGACAATAACCGCCAGACGCATTTGTTTTTAAATGAAAAGTTATAAAAAATATAAAATTAGTCATTCTCCGGGCAGCATAGAAACCCACGAAGTTTTTTTAGATAAGTTAGCCAGAACAAAAGAAGAGGATTTGGGAATATCAGAAAAAAAACTGGAAGTGCCTTTAAAAGAAAGAATATCCTATGTGTTGTTAGGAATTTTTTTATTGCTGGCTCTGAGTTTTTTTTCAAGAGTATTTTATTTTCAGATTGTTGAAGGCAAAAAATTATACACTGCGGCAGAAAATAATAAAGGAAATATAACTTTAATTGTGCCCGAGCGCGGTATAATATATGACAGTAATTTTGAAAAGCTTGTTTCAAATTCTCCGGCTTTTGATTTAGTTTGCGACAGAAGGCAATTTTTAGTGTCTTCTGAAGAAATTTCAAATGAAATTAAAAATATATCAGTAATAATGGGCAGAGACGAAAACGAATTGAAAGAAAAAATTATAAGTTCCTCTTCGCCAGAAATTTTAATTTCAGAAAACATAACCCATGAGGACCTTTTAGTTTTAGAAACAAAAATAAATGATTTTTCAGGATGCAAAATAAAGCAAAATACTGAAAGAAATTATCTTTACGGCCCAATTTTTTCCCAAATTTTAGGATATACCGGCAGAATCAATAAAGATGAATATTCCAGCTCAGCAGGATATGCGATTAATGATTATATGGGCAAATCTGGCCTGGAAAAGTATTACGAAACATATCTTCGGGGAAAGCCAGGGCAGACAAAGGAAATAAAAACCGCCACGGGAATTATAGAAGGAAATGAAATAATATCTGAACCCCAGTCAGGATATAATTTAGTTTTGAATATAGATGCGGGTTTGCAGCAGCGCATTTATGAGGCCTTGGGAAAAAGTTTAGAAAACGTGGGAGCTAAAAAAGGAGCTGCTGTGGCAATGGACCCAAGAACAGGGGCTATTTTAGCTTTGGTTTCTTATCCGTCTTACGACAATAATTTATTTTCCGGCGGAATTTCCCGCGAGGAATATGATATTTTGCAAAATAACCCTAACCAGCCCTTTTTTAACAGGGCAACACAGGCGCAATATCCGACGGGGTCTATAATAAAACCCTTTGAAGCAGCAGCTGCTTTGCAGGAAAAAATAATTTCTCCGGACAAACAGATAAACGACCCGGGATATATTTTAGTTAAAAATCAATATGACCCCAGCATTGTTTACAAATATAGCGGAGTGGCTCCGCACGGCTGGGTTGATATGAAAAAAGCTCTTGCTGTTTCCTCAAACATTTATTTTTACACTATCGGAGGCGGATATGAAGGCCAAAAAGGACTAGGTCCCACAAAAATTAAGGAATATCTTTCACTTTTCGGCTGGAATGAAAAAACAGGCGTTGATTTGCCCGGAGAATTTTCAGGATTTATTCCAGACCCCGAATGGAAGAAAAAAACAAAAGGCGAGGGCTGGTGGGACGGCGATACATACAACTTATCTATAGGCCAGTCGGATTTACAGACAACTCCTCTGCAGGTGGCTTCAGCTTACTGCGTAATTGCCAATGGAGGAACTTTGTACAAGCCCCAGATTGTAAATAAAATTATTTCAGGCTCTCAGGATTCACCGCAATTAGTAAAACAATTTTCACCGGAAATTATAAGAAGCAATTTTATTGACCCTAAAAATTTGGAAATTGTAAGGCAGGGCATGAGAGATGGCGTTACGGAATCATACGGTCTTTCAACTTATTTGAATGATTTGCCGGTTTCTGTGGCAGCAAAAACAGGAACAGCTGAAATCGGATATAAAGACCGTTTTAATGCATGGTCGTCTGTTTTTGCCCCCTTTGAAAATCCAGAAATAGTTTTGGTTGTAACAGTAGAAAGCGTTAATGGATTGGGAGCTGTGACTCTTCCGGTAGCGCATGACGTATTAAATTGGTATTTTACGAAATAGTAATTGGTAATCAGTAACCAGTAAAGCTTAAACGCCTCAGACGCCGTCTGAGGCGTTTAAGCTTTAGCTAAATTTAACTACCATGTCAGAAATTACGCCATGGCGTAATTTCTGACATGGGCGGGATTTAGTTTTTGTAAATAAAAAAGAGCTGGTCAGGCTCTAATTGTTTTACGACCGATGCGATTTATTCATTTCGGAAAGGGGGTTGGTTGGTTAAACAGAAATTATTAGCACGAATGCCATAATTTAACGTTGCATTCCGGGCAATAGAGAATGCCTTCAATATTAAAATATATATGTTAATGGTTTACGAAGTTTTTTAATTTTGGTATCATTAAGGCGAATTAAAAAATAATCGGGCAACGTCGGACGTTGCCCAACTATATGCCAAATAAATTTGAAGGTTATACGGGCCATTTGGCCGAGGGAGAAGTGTTAGGGGAAACAAAGCCGGAACAAAAAGAAAGAGAAAAAGAATTTGAAGGCGAATATATAAACTTTAATCAGGCGGTTGATATTGTAAAAGATACGGATTTCCAGCCGTTTAAAGACCCGACAAACCCTCATGAAAAACCTTTTCCGCACGATGTTCACGCTACGATAGTAGATTTGCTTTCTTTGGATAATTACGAACAAGTCCGTTTTTATACTGCTGTTGGTTCATATTTAGACAGAAAACACGGAGTTGACGCTTTTTTTGAGCTGGATTTGGGAAACGGCGAGTCAGTAAGAGCAACTTTGGATATGACGCAAAATCCGCATAAGCGCGATTATAAAGCTGATGTGGTTTTTCAATGGCCCAGAGACGGCATAGACCGCAGAGATCCGGGCGACAGAATTGTATGGCGGGATAAAGTTAATGAAGTGGCAAGAGATGCGGCAGATGTTTTAAGCGCAACCGCAAGAGCCGAAGGAAAAACAATGCGTTCTTTGGGTGAAAAAGAAATAAAAGAATCATTTGCTGTTTCAGAAGAAAAAAGGCAGAAACGTATGCGCCGGTTTGTTCCCGAGCGCGTATTAAAAAGGTAATTGAATTGATTATGGATAATCAGACAAAATCAGATATTTTAGGACAAGTTGCGCGTCCGCCTGTTCGCTCGGGGCCGAAAATAAAGGGAAGTTTTAAAATTCCGGAAGAAAAATTAAAAGAGCCCCTATATTATGACGGCACGGTTGTAAGGTGTTTTTGTTTTGGCTGCGGAATCTCAACAGAGTTATTATCCGAAGGAGCCATGCATTTAGTTAAAAAAGCGGAAGCTGATGTCCCGCTATCCTGGGAGGGATTTTATTTTATTTGTGAGCAGTGCATTATTTGCGCGAAAGATTTTAAAAGAGCTGTTTTTAAAAAAAGCTAGGTCCGACCTATCTTTTTCTATACCTCGCTTCAAAAGCGCGGGGTATTTGGTCGCGTGCGTGTGAGTATTGACATGGTTGTTTATTTATGCTATAATAAGAATATAGGCGAACATTGACAGACAAAAAGAGCTTCAAACAAACGAAAGGAGGTTATGTTTTGAGGCTCAAAATGTGTATTTGCGTAAATAGTTTACCGTTTTCTGAAACCGGACCAAAAAGGTCCAACAAGCTAAGGAGAGTTGAGATGAGAGGGATGAATGCGATGACAGTCGTGTTGGCGGTGTTGCTGGTGATTGCAGCCGCGGGCGAGGCCTTGGCCAACTATTTGGTGGAAGGGTCCACTGTCACGGACAGCATGATGTATCCGCCAAATTTCTACATTGCCATGGGAAGCCAGCGGTATGCTGGCGATGGCAACGATTTTTCCCACTCATGGTTTGATGTACAC
>Ga0155759_137_pt1 | contig 9899 bp, 8 predicted proteins | sample RifCSPlowO2_01_FD_107413 | JGI IMG/M metagenome (GOLD analysis project Ga0155759, IMG submission 107413) | Candidatus Staskawiczbacteria bacterium RIFCSPLOWO2_01_FULL_37_25b | reverse complement strand
TTCTTCAAAACTTAAAGAAATTGCTGATGAGTTTATTGATTTAGACGAAGGCCTCCCAAAATTTTTACTAAAAAAGTAAATGGAAAATTCTATAATTATTCCAAGCGAAAAAATAGTAAGCAAAATTTATATTATCCGCAATCGAAAGGTTATGATAGACCGCGATTTAGCTAAACTTTATGACGTACCGACAAAATCCCTCAACCTCGCAGTTAAAAGAAACATAAAAAGATTTCCGGAAGATTTCATGTTCCAATTGAGTAAAGAAGAACTAAAAATTTGGAGGTTTCAAATTGAAACATCCAAATCAGACAAAATGGGATTAAGAAGACCTCCGCATGCGTTTACTGAACACGGAGTAGCAATGTTATCAAGTGTGCTGAATAGCGATAGGGCAATTAAAATAAATATTCAAATTATTAGAACATTTATTAAAATAAGAGAACTTTTAGCGACAAACGATGCTTTGCAAAGAAAAATAATGGAGCTAGAAAAAAAATACGGCAGCCATGATGACAAAATAAAAAAGATTTTTGACACGCTGAATCTTTTATTGCTGGACGAAAAGACTAAACCAAAAAAAGAAATCGGATTTAAAAAATAATAACCAAAATTTTTATTAAAAAAGTAAATTATTATTAAAATTTAAAAAATATGTTTTACAAAAATTGGCCATATTGGCTAAAAGGCGGAATAATAAGTTTTGTATTATTAGCTATTGCATACTATACCATTGAAACATTTCGATTTGTTGTTGCTATATTTTTTCTTATTGCACCAGCATCGTGGCTGGGATATGAGGTTTGTTTTATGTCAGGATTGAGCTGTCCTTATAATGTTCCTCGAGCAGTAGAAATAGTTATTTCAATTTTAGGGCCAATCTTTATGGTGCTGGCCGCTTTTTTACCTGGCGCAATAGTTGGTTTAATATACGGAAAAGTAAAACATAAAAATTAAAAAATAAAAAAACGTTGCGTAATCAAGGAATATACGGCTATACGAAAGCGCTAAAAATTTTTAGCATTTTGGCATATCCGTACTCTCAAATTCCGCAGCCAAAATAATGGCAGTAAAAGATACATTCGAGATAAAAGTGGGTGAAAAGCCCATAATAATTAAAACTACAAACTGGGCCGAGCAGGCATCCGGCTCTTGTTTGGTTTTGTGCGGAGAAACAGAGGTTTTAGTGACTGCTGTTCTTTCTCCGTTTTCCAGGCCGGAAATTGATTATTTTCCTTTAACTGTTGAATACGAGGAAAGATTTTATGCTGCAGGAAAAATCTTCGGCTCACGATTTTTAAAAAGAGAATCGAGGCCGACAGAAGAAGCGATTTTAACTGCCCGTATGATTGACAGGGCAATAAGGCCTTTATTTCCAAAAGATTTTAAAAAAGAAGTTCAAGTTGTTGTAACTTGCCTTTCTTGGGACGGAGAAAACGACCCTGATATTTTAGGAATGATTGGAGCTTCATTTGCTTTGGCAACTTCAAATATTCCGTGGTCAGGACCCTTGGGAGCGATTAGAATTACAAAAAATGGAGAATGGAAATTTAATTCAAGCTACGGCCAGAGAAAGGAAAGCGATATGGATTTAACTTTGTCTGCCATTGAAAAAGACGGGGATATTTTAGTTAATATGATTGAAATGGGAGCCAAAGAAGTTTCAGAAAAAGATGTTTTAGAGGCCTACGAAACAGCTAAAAAAGAGCTAAAAAAAATTATTGAAGTTCAGCTTGAGGCTGTCAAAAAAATCGGAAAAGAAAAAGATATTTTTGAGCCAGCCGTAGAATCAGACTTGGAAAACGAAATAAAAGAATGGCTGGGCGATAAGCTGGAAAAAGCAATAAACGACGCGCCGGCCGGAGAAAAAAATCTTGGCGCAACAGAAATTTTGAAAGAAGAGCTAATAAAATACTTCGAAGAAAAATCCCGATTGCCCGAAGGCAATCGTGGATCCTCGACAGCAAAGCTGTCGGGACAGGTTCTGGCTTTTTTTGAAAAGGAAATTGAAAGGATAATCATTAAAAACATCATTGAAAAAGACCATAGGCCCGACGGCAGAAAATCAACTGAAATAAGGCCTTTGTCCTGCGAAGTTGCAGTGTTGCCGAGAGCCCACGGGTCTGCAGTATTTTTCAGAGGGCTGACAAGAGTGCTTTCAATTTTAACTTTGGGAGGGCCCGGCGACCAGCAGATATTGGAAGGCATGGAATTTGTCGGCAAAAAAAGATTTTTGCACCACTACAACTTTCCTCCGTTTTCATCCGGAGAAACGGCTCCCATGCGAGGACCGAAAAGAAGGGAAATCGGCCACGGAAATTTGGCTGAAAAAGCATTATTGCCCGTGATTCCTGATGTTGAAAAATTTCCTTATACAATAAGAATTGTTTCTGAAGTTGTGTCTTCCAACGGGTCTACTTCGCAGGCTTCTGTGTGCGCAGCCTGCATTGCTTTAATGGATGCGGGAGTGCCGATTAAAGAGCCCGTGGCTGGAATTTCGATTGGACTGGCAAGAGACGAAGAGAGCGGAAAATATAAAGTTTTAACAGACATTCAGGGTCCCGAAGACCACTACGGACATATGGATTTTAAAGTGGCAGGAACCAAAAACGGAATTACGGCAATCCAAATGGATATTAAGACAGACGGCATTGATAAAAAAATAATGGAAGAAGCATTAGACAGGGCAAAAGATGCAAGATTTAAAATACTTGATATAATAAAGAAACAAATATCAGAACCCAGAAAATCATTATCTCCTTTTGCTCCAAAAATATTTACAATGTCTATTAACCCTTCAAAGATTGGAGAGGTTGTGGGGCCTAAAGGAAGCGTAATAAACAAAATTATTGAAGAGTGCGGGGTTACAATTGATATTGAAGATACGGGAATTGTATTTATTACCGGAACCGACGAATCAGGAGTTGAAAAAGCAGTCAGCTGGATAAAAGGCATTGTAAAAGAAATTCAGGTTGGCGAAACATTTTTAGGAACCGTCAGAAAAATTATGGACTTTGGCGCATTTGTTGATATTTTACCGGGCCAGTCAGGGCTGGTTCACATTTCAAGGTTTGTCCCATATCAAATAAGAAAGGTGGAAGACGTTGTAAAAGAAGGCGATAAAATTCCAGTAAAAGTGGTTTCTATAGATGAATTGGGGAGGATAAATCTTTCAGCAATTGAAGCGGGATTCAAGCCAAAAAGCAAACACTCAAACATAGAAGAGCCTCATTAAAGGAAGGGTTTATTCAAGAGATAATCTTGAAATCGCAAATTGTAATTTCAAGTTGGGGAGGAGCAAAATACGAACCGCATGCATTTGCTGAATTAATTGCTGAACTTGTTCAGCAGCAAGTTCAGCAGCAGAACAAGAAAGCTTTTAAATTTTAAATTTGATTTTACAAATTGTAAATTTCAAATTTTAAATTCGCGCTAATGCCCACGCAAGCCGAAGAATCACAAGTTAAAGAATTTTTAAAACGGGCTGAGATAAAAACAATGAAAAAGGACCTGCGGGCCCTTCGGGAGTTTGACGCTTTAAAAGAAAGAAACAAAATAGCTAAAATTAAAACATTAGAAGAGCAAAGATTAGAGCAAGCCAAAAAATTAGAAGAAAAAGAAAGATTAGAAGCCCAAACAGAAAAAGTTAAAAGAGAAGGCGTGCTTGAAAAAAATGCCGTTGAAGAAAGACTGGCAGAAAAAGATTTAAAAGAGTATGCAACAGAACAGGAAAGGCAGCAAATTTTTCAGTTTGAAACGCAGCGCCTTGGTTTTGAAAAACAGGCAGACAGCATTGATAAAGAAAAAAATCCTGCTTTAAAATTGCAAAAAAATGAAATCTACGTGCAAAAAAGAAACTGGGAGGCAAAACTTAAATCTGTATCAGAACAAGAAAAAAAGCTTGAAGACGAACAAAACTTTATAGCCCAAAAATCCCAACAAAGCGTTATTGGGCCGGAGAAAAAAAGCTTAGAACAAAGAAGAAGCGACATTGATAAAGAAATAGAAAATATTGAAAAAAAGAGGTGGGAGATAGAAAAACAATTAGAGGGCTTAGAAAATAGAATAAAAGAAGCAGACAAGTCCTATGAACAGCTGGCGCAGGAGAGAAACTCTTTAAGGCAAAAAATATTGGGCGCAGACAAATCTTTAAGAGAAATATATTCCGTAATAATAGCCAGAGTAGAAGAAAAAAGAAGAAACGAATCGCAAGAACAAAGATTTTCAAAAGAGGCACTGGCAAAATCAAGATTAGAGCAAAAAGAAAAAGTGCAAAGACAGCAATTTGGCGGGCAAGCTGGCGCAGGACAGGGCGGTAAAGATTTTTTTAACAAAATGCCGGTCCCCGTTCCTGTTAAAGAAAAAATACTTAAAACGGCCCAGTCAGAAGAAGAGCAAAGAAAAAAATTTATACAGGACGTTGAGGGATGGGCGCAAAACAAAAATAATGCGCCGACTATAAAGCAACAGCCATCTTCGGAGATACCAATACCTCCTAAAAAATAATATACTAATCGTGTAATTCGTAATTCGTATATTTGCAGCAGATTTGTAAATTCGCAGCCTGCAATTTATCAAAGATAAATTATATGAAAAAAGAACTAATTAAAGAATTAAAAAACAAATTAGAAAAAGAAAAAAAATCTCTTACAAGCGAGCTGGAAAGCTTTGCCAAAAAAGATGACTCTCCAAGGGGTGATTGGGAAACAATATATCCAAACCGCGAAAACGGAAGCATGGAAGAAGAAGCAGATGAGGTCCAGGAATACGATAACCTGCTTTCCGTAGAGCACAGCCTGGAATTAAAATTGAAAGATGTAAATGCAGCTTTAGAAAAAATAGCGAAGGGAAAATATGGAATCTGCGAAAAATGCGAAAAAGAAATTGATGGAAAAAGATTAATGGCGTGCCCTGAAGCAAAAACTTGCCTGAAATGCAATGACAAGGCCTGACCTTGCAAAACTTTTTAAATGCGCCATCAACTTGGAAAGGTCAGACCTTTCTCGCTTAAAGTCCGACATATGCCGGATTTTTTGTTTTGTGGTAAAATCAATAAACTAATTACCTTGAATTACGAAATGTCTTCCGAACTATTTTGTTTTGGTTTGCGGGCGAGGCGAAGCAAAAACTTTGAGCCAGAATACGCCGTATATGCCTCAAAATTTTTGCAAAGCCGCAGCCCAAACCAAAATATAAAGAGTTGAAGGTCATTTCGTAATTCAAGGTAATTAAGAGACCATATGCCAAGTAAAATTTTTTCAGGAGCTTTAGCCGGGCTGGATGCGCAATTGGTTGAAGTGGAAATTGATGTGTCGCAGGGCCTGCGGTCTTTTTCTATTGTAGGGCTTCCTGATAAAGCTGTAAAAGAATCTGAAGAAAGAGTTGACTCCGCCGTCAAAGCTGCAAAATTATTGTCGCCTCACGCGAGAACTTTTAAAGTGCTGGTAAATTTAGCGCCGGCTGATTTAAAAAAAGAGGGCTCTATTTATGACTTGCCGATTGCGCTGGCATTTTTGCTTGCCTCAAAACAAACCAGTTTTAATCCGCAAGACAAGTTATTTTTTGGCGAATTGTCGCTTGACGGAAGATTAAGGCCGGTAAAAGGAGCTTTGTCTTTTGCTTCGCTCGCAAAAAATTTAGGATTTAAAGAAATAATTTTGCCAAAATACAATACAAAAGAAGCTTGCTTAATAAGCGGCGTAAAAGTTATCGGAGTTAAATCTTTGGCAGAAGCTTTGGGGTATCTTGAAAAAAGAACAGAAATCCAGCCTGCAGAATTTAACGAGCAGGAAAAAATTTATGAAAACAGCCAGCAAATTGATATCAGCTGGGTAAAAGGCCAGGAATATGCAAAAAGGGCCTTGGAAATTACAGCAGCCGGAGCTCATAATTTGTTTATGTTCGGGCCTCCGGGCGGAGGAAAATCGCTTTTGGCAAAAGCCCTGCCTTCAATTCTGCCAAAACTGAATTTTGCAGAAACTTTGGAGGTAACAAAGATTTACTCGGCTGCCGGCCTTTTGCCTGAAAACCAGGCGATTGTAAATTTAAGGCCTTTCCGCTCGCCCCACCATGTTTCTTCTGAGGTTGCCGTAATTGGAGGCGGAAATCCGCCAAAGCCGGGCGAAATAACTTTAGCCCATAGGGGAGTTTTGTTTTTGGACGAATTCCCGGAGTTTCACAGGGATGTTTTAGAATCTATGCGCCAGCCCATTGAAGAAGGAAAAATTTCTTTATCAAGGGCAAAATACAGCTTTGTTTTTCCAAGCCGTTTTATGCTTGTGGCAGCCGCCAACCCGTGCCCCTGCGGATATTTAAACGACCCTGAAAAAAACTGCGCCTGCAGCCCATCGCAAGTTGCAATGTACAGAAGAAAACTTTCCGGGCCCTTAATGGACAGGATTGATTTGTTTATAGAAGTGCCTGCTGTAAAATATGAAAAACTTGCGGCTGACTCCGCAGAAAATCAAAGCCAATTAATCCGCCAAAAAATTGAAAAGGCAAGGGAAGCGCAAAAAAACAGATTTATTGAAGATAAAATTTTAACGAACTCAGAGATGACCCTGCCCCAAATTAAAAAATACTGCGAGCACGGCCAAAAATCAAAAGAGCTCTTAAAAAAATATGTGGATTCCGGCAAATTATCTGCCAGGGGTTATCATAAAATACTAAAAGTTTCCAGAACCATAGCTGACTTAGCCGGCTCTGAAAATATCCAATATGAGCACATTGCCGAAGCTTTGATGTACCGTATTCGCGGAAATTAAAAGTTTATGATTTAAGGCCGCCAGCTTAGTCAAAAGTTTTTAGTTTATAAAAAACAAAAAAATTGTAACTTAATAAAAATACGGAGAAAATTCTCCGTATTTTTATTTTTTATTTCTCGTTTTTTTTTATTTAAGGTTGATTGTTGCGCCAACTGAATATTTTGCCAAAGGATTTTTAGCGTCTACAACTCCAAAATGCAAATGGCATCCTGTTGAAAGCCCGTCGCCAGCTGTTCCTGTCCCCCCGCCCATTAAAGCAATTCTGTCGCCAACATTAACCTTGTCTCCATGGTTCACAAATATCGTCATCAAATGGCCATAATAGGTTACTATCCCGCTTGCATGAAGAATTGTTATATAATTTCCACCGCCGTAATTATATCCATATTTTACCCTCTGCACCACGCCGGAAGCTGCAGCATAGGTTGGAGTTCCGCATTTATTCGCAACATCTATGGCATTATAATAATGAAGTCCCTGAGAAATGCGTCCTGATGTCGGATGAATAAAGAAATTGTCAGCCAAAGGAACTTGGTTGTTATTTATTATCGGAGCCGCTTTCTTTGGCATTATGCCTCCTGGCACAATCAAAATATCCCCGATATAAATATCATCTCTGTTTAAAAGACTGTTAAAGGCCAGAATGTCATCAGCTTTTGATTTATATTTTTGGGCAATTGCGCTTAATGTATCTCCAGATTTTACAATATGTAAAACTCCGTCTGCGGGCAGAATAACCAAACTTTGCCCGACTTTAATTGTTGAAGAGCTTGAAAGGTCATTTGCCCAAAGCAAAGTATTAAGAGATATATCATTAGCAATTGCAATAGACTTTAAAGTATCTCCCGGCTGAACAGAATATTCAACAATTTCCTTTTTATTTTGCGCAGAACCGCCGAATACATCTCCTAAAACTTTTGTAGACAAAATTTGGTGCACAGCCACCCCGCCGATGGCATTGTCTCCTATTATTTTTAAATCAGGCGTTTCCAGGCGCATACCGTCATTTTGGCCGAAAAACAAGCCGTCTTTGTTCAAATTTTCAGAGTTATCAAAAAAAGAATTAAAAAATATAATGCGGCTGTTATTTAAACCGCCGGAATCGGCAAAACTATCGCAGGAAGAGTACATTGTCGCAAATAAAATAAAAGTCATCAGGCCAAAGTAAAAAAAAGGATTTTTGGATAATCCCCTTAAATTTACCTGCCCGATTCTTTTAATAAAGAATTTTGGCAAGCCCGCTATTTTTTTTACTGTTATATTAAAAATAACCTTTTGAGTTAATTTTAAAACCTATGTTAAATTTACCATTTTGAAGACACGAGGTCAAGCGTTTATGCACAGAAGCTGCAAGTCCCCAATGGCCGGCAAAACTCTAAAGCCCCACTATATAAAACATATTTTGTATTTAGCATTTTGTATTTAGTATTTGTTTGTAATTTGGGATTTGGGATTTAATCGGCCACAATGCTATAATATCCTAATGGATTTGTCATCTCCAAAGGAAATAAAAAATATTTTGTTGCAATATGATGCCCGACCCTCCAAAAGATTGGGCCAAAATTTTTTAATAAACAAAAATGTCCTGCAAAAAATTATTTTAACAGCAAATTTAAACAAAAATGACGTTGTTTTGGAAGTAGGGCCTGGAATCGGCACTTTGACCCAGGAACTTGCAAAAAACGCAGGCAAAGTTATTGCCATAGAAAAAGACAAAAAAATGATTGAAATACTTAAAAAAACCTTATCTGGCTTCAATAATATAGAAATAATAAACACTGACATTTTGAGAATAAAAACTAAAAGCTATAAGCTAAAAGCTATAAGCTATAAGGTTGTCGCAAACATTCCTTATTATCTTACCTCTCCTTTGATAAGAAAACTTTTAGAATATGATCCGCCAGTTGGCGGACCGCCGCAAGAAATAATTTTAATGGTTCAAAAAGAAGTTGCTAAAAGAATATGCGCAAAACCGCCGGACATGAATCTTTTGGCGGTTTCTGTGCAATTTTACGCAGAGCCAAAAATTGTTTCTTATGTTTCAAAAAACTGCTTCTGGCCATCGCCAAAAGTTGATTCTGCGATAATAAAAATTATTCCTAATAAAGTCCGACCGTCAGTTATTAGGAAAAAAGATTTTAACAAACTATTTTTTAAGATAGTAAAAGCAGGATTTTCCCAGCCGCGAAAACAGCTTGGCAATAATTTATCAAAAAATTTAAAAACTGACAGAAAAAAAATTGATGAATGGCTCTTAAATAACAACATAAAACCCGCCCAGCGCGCCGAAACCTTATCTATTAAAAACTGGATTGAATTAGCCAGCAGTTTTCTAATCTAATTTTGGGTCTATGCCCTTTTGGGTCTATGCCGGGCATAGACCCAAAAGGGCATAGACCCAAAAATTTATAAATAAAAATTTAAACATGCCAAAAAGAAAATTACAATTTGCGCCAAAGGAATTTTATCATATTTTTAACCGTGGTAATGGAAGACAAAATATTTTTTATAGCGACAAGGATAGATATAGATTTCTCCAAGCTACGTATCTTTCCAATTTTAGCAAATCAAACTTGAATATAGGTTTTTTAGAAAGACATAAAAATGGCTATACATTGTCTGACATAGAAAAAATTGTTAAAAAAGATAAAATTTTTATAGATCCTATTGTCAAAATCTGCGCGGACTGTTTAATGCCAAACCATTTTCATTTTTTATTACAAGAAATTGAGGGCGGAGGAATCGTTGATTTTATGCAAAGATTGGGCACTAGTTATGCAAAATATTTTACAACAAAATATGATCGACCCGGCAGTCTATTTCAGGGGCGGTTTAAGGCTGTCCACATAAAAAATGATAACCAGTTGAAATATCTGTTAGCATATATCAATGCCATCAACCCCGCACAACTTATAGAACCAAACCTTAAAAAATCGGGCGTAAAAGATTTTAGAGAAATTTTGAAAAAAGTTGATAATTATAAATGGAGCACACATTTTGAATTTTTAAGAAAAAGAGAATCAATTCTTATTGATAAAGAGTTTTTAAAGAGATTTTATCCAACCCCAAAGGATTATTATTCGTTTGTCACAAATTTATTAAGGAGCAAAGAAAATAAACTTTGGGAAATAATAG
>Ga0155759_112_pt1 | contig 10309 bp, 10 predicted proteins | sample RifCSPlowO2_01_FD_107413 | JGI IMG/M metagenome (GOLD analysis project Ga0155759, IMG submission 107413) | Candidatus Staskawiczbacteria bacterium RIFCSPLOWO2_01_FULL_37_25b | reverse complement strand
ATTATATCAAAAAAACAGAGTCTAATAAAAGACCCTGTTTTTAGTTTTTTTAACTCGACGGGAACACTTCCCGGCGGTTAGAATTCTCGCAGTTATATTTTATGCATCTGCTGCGCAATCAGCTGTTGTTGCATCACATTCTGCTGTTGATCCTTTGTATCCTGTGCTGTCAACGCACCAATTTGTGACTGTAGTATCATTTAAACCGCTCTCTATGCACCAGGCATCACCAAGAGTCGTTATCTCATCCGATGCAGCATCGCCTCCGTTTGCATCTTCAATCGCAATAAAACCTGCAGCATAAGCAGCATTATTAGCCAGACCAAGATAATCTCCGTTACCCCCGGCTGTACTACTATCATCGTAATAGGCTGCTGCTATCGTCATCATATTTGCCATATTTCCCTTTATTGAAGAATCCTTTCCTTTGTTGATGTAGCTTGTAACGTTGACTAACACGATAGTGGCTAATACAGCGATAATTGCGATAACCACTATTAACTCAATAATCGTAAACCCCGTTAGAAGTTTGTTTTTTTTATTTTGCATTTTTTGTATTTTATAAAAGCATTTTTAGTTCTAATCCCCTTCAAAGTTTTATAAAACTTCTAACGGGGTAAAACCTTTTGCTTTTATTAATTATATTTTAAGTTTTTAAACTTTTAGATTTTTATTTTAGGCTCGACCTTTGAAAGTATATAACTATTATACTATTATCTATTTTAATATATTTTTGAAAAATCAAGTAGTGGATAAGTTTTTACAATTGAGGGCACTGCGTCAAGGATGTTTCTTCATTGCATAAAGCAACATCCATTTCTTCTTTTACCCCTCTGCTGTCAACGCAGAATGCTTTTCCTTTATTCACAAACAATTTTGCGCAGGCAGCCCATTGGTCGCCGAATTCATTAACTTCGCACAAAGGGTCAGACTCAGAAGGAATCTGCAAAAAAGCATTTTCAACTACAGAAGAATCGCAAAAGCCCTCATAACTGTTATTTCCGTGACCTGTATAATAGGCCTCGCCGGATGGTATTAAGATAACCAGATTGCCTTCTATATTAGAATCTTTGCTCCTGTTCACATACTGGCTTACAATAAATAAAATAATAGAAAACAAAATTATAATGATGGTTACAACAACAATAATCTCAACTAAAGTAAATCCGCCCGCTTTTCTATTTAATCTTTTTTTAAACTGCAAGAAAAACAGCGATTTTTTCTGCATATTCTGAATTGTTAGACCTGTTGCTTAATAAGAATTTACGCCTAAACTTAAAATTTTGGCTGCAAACTTGTAAAATCTCGTCAGCTTGCCACTTGGCAAACCTCCTCAATTTTCCAAGTTTTCGCTCAAAATTTCTGCGTTTCGCTTGTTAATCTTATTAAGCAACACGTCTATCATAATTATAATTTTTATAGCAAAGGCAGGCAATAGGACATATGTGGATAACTTCGAGGCCAGCATAACTGGCCGAGAACCCAGCACTTATTTTAAAATAAGGCTGGGTAGGCTTCTCTGCGGCTCAGCCTAAATCGTGCCCAAAGTGCCGTACAACGGCTCTAAAACAGAGATTGCTAAAATTGCAACAACCCCGCCCAAAAAAATTATTAAAATCGGCTCTAACATTGCCGTGAAAGTTGCAATTGACCTGTTAATTTCTTTCTGATAAAAATTTACCACCTCCATTAAATTTTTGTCTAAGTTTCCCGTTTCTTCTCCGACCTGAATCATTTGCACAACAAACAAAGGCACGTGTTCAGGATGCCTGACTAAAACAGAGCTTATTTTTTCTCCTTCAGAAACCCTTTTTTCTACATCTGAAATTATTTCTCTGTAAACAAAACTTCCTACCGTATTTTTAGTGATTTTCAAAGCATTATTTATAGAAAGCCCGGCGCCTATTAACGTAGAAAGATTTTCAGAAAAATTTACAAGATATATTTTTTTCAAAAACTCCGAGATAAAAGGAATTTTCAAAGACAGCCTGTCGTATCTTTTTTTGCCTTCTTTGGTTGTAAAATAATAAATTATAAATACAACCATAGCAATAAATCCAAGCGCTATAATCCAGCCATAAGCCGTCAAAAAACTATAAAAATTTATCATTATTGTGGTAAATAAAGGAGGTTCGTTTGCGGTCTCTTTTAAAAGGCTTACAAGTCTTGGCATCACAAAAAACATCACCACTAAAACCACTGCCAGTAATACAACAATAACGAATGCAGGATAAATCATAGCCCCTTTTATCTGAGAAGCTATGTCGTACTCCCTTTCTAAGTGGTCTGAAAGATAGTAAAGAGAATCGGAAATTTTTCCCGACGCTTCTCCTGTTTTCACCATGTTAATATAAAAATCTCCAAAAACATCAGGAAACGCGGCAAAAGAATCTGACAAAGAATTTCCTTCCTCTACTAATTGCGCGATTTTTGAAATCTTTTCCTGAAAGCCCGGTTTTTTGGTCTGGGCTGACAAGCTTTTCAAGCTTTGAGTTACAGGAACCCTGGAATTTAACATTAAAGCCAGCTGTCTTGAAAATATAGCCAGTTCTTTTTTTGTGACCCTGTCAAAAAATTTTATACTTCTATTCTGAAAAACCGACGGGACATCCGGCTTTAACGAAGTAACAAAAACATTGTATTTTTGCAAAATAACAGCCGCTGCCTCCTTAGAAGAGGCCTCCACCGTTCCTGTTTCAATTTTTCCTTCTTTGCTTCTGGCTTGATAAATAAACTTCACTTCTTGAAACTTGAAACTTGAAACTTGAAACATTCTAACGGCGCAATACCTTTTTTATGTTCCATGTTTTATGTTCCATGTTTTATAAATTTATCGCAATAAATTTTTGACTTCGCTGGGGTCTAACGCATAATCTATGGCATTTTTTAAAGATATTTCTTTTTTTCTTACCAAATCAACCAATGCCCTGGAAGAAGAAATCATGCCCTCTTTGGCCGATGTTTCTATGACTGCCGGAATTTCATGGGTTTTATTTTCCCTTATCAGAGTAGAAATGGCATTGTTGCAAAGCATTACTTCGCAAACCGGAATAAACCCTCCCTTTATTCTTGGCACCAATCTTTGAGAAATTATTCCCAAAAGCGACGAAGCTAATTGAAATCTTATTTGATTTTGCTGGTCGCCCGGAAAAACATCAACCACCCTGTGGATTGTCTGGGCTGAAGAATTTGTATGCAAAGTGGCAAAAACCAAATGCCCCGTTTCAGCTGCCGTTATTGTAGTTGAAATTGTTTCCAAATCCCTCATTTCCCCAACCATAATTACATCCGGATTTTGCCTGAAAGTAGCTCTTAAAGCGTTTGTGAAACTCAAAGTATCCAAAGAAACTTCTCTTTGATCAATAATAGCCCTGTCAACAGGATAAGAATATTCAATGGGGTCTTCAATGGTTATTATGTGAACGGGCCTTGTGTGGTTTATTTCATCAATCATGGCTGCCAAACTGGTGGATTTTCCCTGGCTGGAAGCGCCGGTCACCAAAACAAGCCCCTGCGGACGCGAAGTAAAATCGTGTAAAACCGGCGGAAGATTTAATTCTTCTATGGTTCTTATTTTTGAAGGAATAAAACGCAAAGCAAGGCTCACGCTCCCCCGTTGGAAAAAAGCGTTTACCCTAAATCTTCCCCTGTCTTCAAGGCTGTAAGAAAAATCTATTTCTCTTTCTTCCAAAAACCTCTTGCGCTGATTCTCTGACATTATGGCAAAAGCCATTTCTTCGGAATCTTTTTCTGAAACCTGCTTTTCGCGGGTTAAAGGCACAAGCTGGCCCGTAATTCTTATATTAGGCGGATGGTTAACTGAAATATCAAGGTCAGAGGCCTCTTCCTGAATGGTTATTTCTAAAAGTTTTTTAAAATATGATAAATAATCCACTATTCTTGAAACTTGAAACCTAAAACATTTATTTATGTTTTATGTTTTATGTTTCATGTTTCATGATTATTGTTTTCCCCCTACTACCCTTATTACTTCTTCAACGCTGGTTTGGCCGCTCAAAATTTTTAATATGCCTTTTTGCTCCATTGCCAGCATGCCTTGTTTTTGCGCCATTTCAAAAATTGCGCCTTCCGTTGACCCTTTTAATATTAAACGCGATATTTCTTCTGTCATAGATAAAACTTCATAAAGCCCTGACCTGCCCTTGTATCCCGTAAAATTGCATTCATCACAGCCTTTTGTCTGATATATAAAAAACGGCTCTGTTAATTTTAATTCCTGCCTGACGGGAGCCGGCAGGGTTTTTATTTTTTTTGTCAGATAGCTCAAAACTTCCCCTATCGGCCTTATTTTTACTTTGCATTTTTTACATAAAGTTCTTACAAGCCTCTGGGAAATAATAATTCTAAGAGCCGATGGAATTAAAAACGGCCTTACCCCCATATCTATCAATCTTGGCACCACTCCCACAGAAGAATTAGTGTGCAAAGTAGATAATACAACGTGTCCCGTAAGAGCGGCGTTTACAACTAAGTCGGCAGTTTCTTCGTCTCTTATTTCTCCAATCATAATAATATTCGGGTCCTGCCTTAAGATCTGACGGAGCCCATTGGCAAAAGTATAACCGATTTGCGGCTTTACCTGAGATTGGTTTACGCCAGCTATTGAATATTCTATAGGATCTTCAATAGTAATAATATTTACTGAATCCTGATTTAAAACCCGCAATATGGCATATTGGCTTGTAGTTTTTCCAGACCCGGTAGGCCCCGTAAATAAAACTAATCCATATGGTTTTTTTATGGCTAATTTTACAACTTCAAGGTCTCTGCCTTCCAAACCTAATTCTTCAAATGACCTTAATCCGGCTGAAGGGTCTAAAACCCTTAATTCAACTTTTTCTCCATAAAGAGTCGGAAAAGTTGAAACCCTGAAATCAATCTCTTTCTCCCCGATTTTAACTGAAAATCTGCCGTCTTGCGGCACTCTGTTTTCATCTATTTTCAAAGAAGAAAGAATTTTAATCCTGGCAACAATAGACGGATGGACTCTTATGGGCAAAAAAAGGCTTGGATGCAAAATTCCGTTTAATCTGAACCTGATATTCAGCCTTTCTCTGCCGGGCTCTATGTGAATATCAGAGGCCCTTCCTTCAATAGCATGGCTTAATATCACAAAAACCATTTTAATGATAGGAGCTTCTTCTGACCCCAACATTTTGTCCGGCGCCTTTTTTTGCGCGCTTTCTACTATCTTTACCCCTTCTTTGTTATATTGCTCTAAAGCTCTTTTTGTTTCAGCGCTTATATTTTTTTGCTGTTTTAAAAGGTCTTGCAGATTGCTGATGCTTATAAGATAAACTTTATAATCAAACTTTTGCTGGTTGGCTAAAAATCTTAAAGCGTTCTGGGCTATTATGTCTTCGGGATAAACCATGCCTATCTCAACAAAATTTTCATTTCTTGACAGGGCCATCATTTTATAATTGACAACCGCTTCTTCCGGTATCAACTCTAAAACCTCAATGGGGACTTCTTCCTCTTTTATTTTTTTAAAGGGGACTCTAAAAACCCTGCTCTTTAATTCAAACAAAGAGTCTTCCGGGATAACTTTTTTTTCTAAAATTACATCTTCTTCCGTCTTCCCGCTTTTTTCTATTTCGTCCTCCAGCTGTTTTTTAGTCTGGTCAGAAAGTATCCCGTTTGCATATAATTCTTGCAATAATTTCATCGCTTTTTTACACTTTTAGACCTGTTGCGAAATAAGATTAGCAAGCGAAACGTAGAAATTTCAAGTTTAAGCGCAAATTCTTATTTCGCAACAGGGTTATCAATAGTTCATTAAAAAATCTTCATCTTCTTCTGCCGGCTGAAAATTTGACGTAGCCGACTGATAATACGGCGTGAACGGATTTTCCCTTCCGATTTCAGCTTCTTTTATATCCCGAACCGCATAGCCCATTGTTTGCAAAATTTTTCTTGCTTCTTCAATAGAAATTGCCGAAACAAAACCGCTTTCTAATTCGCCGGCCTTGCTGGCAGCCGTATAAACAAATTTTCTTTGCATTTCGTTAAAAGGCAGAAGCCCTTCAAACTGGTCAGAATCTAAAATACTGAAATTGATATTAATCTTGGGCTTGTTAAAAACCAATTCTAAAACTACCTGCTGGGGCTGGGACATAAAAACTAAAAAAGTTACAAAAGCTAAAACCGACAGAAACACTGCTGTAATTCCTATAAAAAACACCATCTGTCTTTTCCTTGGAGATATAAAAACTACTGCCACTTCTTGAAACTTGAAACTTGAAACTTGAAACGTTTAAATATGTTTCAGGTTTTATGTTTCAGATTTTATGATTTAATATGAATGTGTTGCAATCTCTAAATTAAAATTATATGTTTCTTCTGTCTGAAACTGCGTTTCTGCCTCTGAAACTTGCTCCGCTGACTGGGAACCAAAAGAAATAGTTCTGACTTCAAACAGACGCGCTGATTTTTCTAAAGAAACAAGAAAATTTTCCAACGCAGAATAACTCCCCATCAAATTTAATGAAAAAACTATATCGCTCATGTTTATCTGCTGCTGATATGCTTCTTCGCCATTTTCTGCGGCAGAAAAAGGCTGCGCGCTTTTTTTTGTGTTAGGCGAAGATGATTTTGATAAAAACAAGCTTTTAATTATCAAACCGTCTGCTGTCGCCTGATTCTGAAAATAATAAACCAAATCGCCGAAATTAGACCCAACGGGCAGGGCGTCATCAATTTTTTCCAAAGATTCTTTACGGCCCCGTATTTCATTATAAATATTTGCTATCGCTGAAAAATATTCATATTCTGCATTATATTCTGCTCTTTTTTGGCCTAATTCCAAACGAAGAGACTTGAATGTATTGTATTCCGGCATTACCAAAAAAAATGTCAAAAGCAGAATAATAAAGAGGCATATGGTTATTGTTATGGGTCTGTCAATTTGCATTTAAATAATTTTAAATTTTATAAATTACCTTGGCTCTAAAAGCTGTGTCTGGCCAATAGCTTCATCGTCCGGTTGATTCTCGGCATCTGACGTATAGCTGAATATCTTGGAATCTAAAGCCAAACTTAAATTAAAGCTGACCATTGCAGATTCTCCTAAGCTGGAATTAAGCAATCCTATGCTTTTAACGTACTCATTTTTTTCAAAAACAGCCACTTGGCGCGAAAGAGATTCCATATTGTCTGTTTCTCCGGATAACTGAAGCGACGCGTTTCCTTCATCTATAGAAATCCTTTCAAACCAGACATCGGGAAGAGTATGCTGTTCCATAAAAATAAACGCATGAGAAGCAAATTCATGGTTTTTAAGTAATCCCACAAAATCCCCGATTTTTTTTTGATATAAAATAACTTCATTTTCATCTGATTTTTGCTGTCCCGATGCCACAGATTCAATTTTGTCCTCTTCTTCTTTAATCTGGGTTCTTTGAATATTATTTTTGACAATAAAAATTAAATAGCAAAAAACAACGGCTATCAAAAGGGATATTGTAAAATAAAATATAACGTCCATCCACCAACTTTTTCTGTTTCTTATTTGAAAAATTGCGCCAAAATCCATGCGCTATGGAACCTGGAACTTGAAACCTGAAACATTTATTTATGTTTTATGTTTCATGTTCTATGTTTCATGTTTAATGTTTTATGTTTCATGATTCAATTATACAACAAAAAAACCCGTTACACATCTAATTTTGCGTGTCTAAACCTCCAAGCGCGGCTCCCACAGCCGCAGAAAAAGACGGAGCCATTTTTTCAAGGGTGCTTGTGATAATCGGCGGATATAAAAGTTCTGAAAAGCAATTGGGATTTTGGACATTTTTTTTAAGAACCTCTTTAAAATATTCTTGAAGCCCCGGCAAAGCTGACGTGCCGCCGGTTAAATATATTTCTTCTGCTTCTTTGCCGTTTTTTACATAAAAATCGTATAAAATATCTTTTACTTTTATCAAAAGCGGGTCTATCAAAAGATACAGGGTTTCTGTGATATTTTTTTTAGAAGAAACCAATCCTTGCTCATTTTTTAATTCTTCCGCCTCCGTATGCCCCAGCCCCAAAGCAGAAGATACGGCATAAGTTAATTGTCCGCCGGCAAAATCAAAACTATAGCTCTTTTTTAAATTTCCTCTTTCAACTATATTTATAGTGGTGCTCTGAACGCCGATATCTATCAAGCATATGCATTTTTTATTTTCTTTTATTAAGGCTCTAGCCAATGAAAACGCCTCTGCCTCTACCGCATAAAGTTCAAGCCCCGCCATTTTAGCCACATTTTGGCAGTCCTGGATAGTCTGGTTGGGAATTGCAACTAAAAATATCTTGAGCTTGGAATCTTTATTGCCCGGCTCGCCTTCTATTAATTTCCAATCTAATGTAGTTTCAGTTATGGGCAGGGGTATATATTGGGGAGCTGTAAAATATACGGCTTCTTTTATCTCTTTTGCAGACATGGGCGGAAGCTCAAAAGACACGCAGAAAGTGGAAAAATCAGGAATTGAAAATATGACAGCCCTGGTGCTTATTTTTGCCTCGTCTAAAACAGCTCTTATTGCCCTTGAAACAAAATAGTTGGACAACAAATAGCTCCCCCTTTCAACTGACCTGAATGGCTCTTTATAAAGCGAAGATGATTTGATTTCTCCGTAATTTTCAAGCGTTTTTCCCTGTCCCCACCTTGACAATTCAGCAATCTTAATTGAAGCGGTCCCAATGTCAATGCCGACCATTTTTTTGGGAAAAAACATTTTTAAGGGATTAGACAAAATATTAAGTTTTTCTAAATTAAAATTCATACAAAAAATACCAGACTTTGTTTTCAATCTTATTTTATTATAAACTAAAATAAATATAATATCACCTGTGAATAAGTGTATAAAACCTGAAACATGAAACGTGAAACATTTTTAAAAACTAAAAACTTTATGCTGGATTTGGCTTTTCCCAAATTCTGCTTGGGCTGCAAAAAAGAAGGAACTTTTCTGTGTCAGGATTGCAGGTCGCTTTTAGACATTAACGAATTTGATTATTGCCTCTGCGATAAAAAACCTTTCCGGCTTCCGCCGGAACAAAAAAGCGGCAAGTGCCAAAGGTGCCAAAATAAAAAACTTTCAGGCCTTTATTTTGCTCTGCCATACAAAGACAAACTGCTTACAAAAAAACTCATTTACCAATTTAAATACCAGCCATATTTAAAAGAGCTGGCAGAAACTTTATCAAGCATTTTAATTGAACATTTTGTAATTTCCCAAAAAAATACAGATGAAATCTGGGAAAATTCAGTTTTAATGCCTGTGCCTTTGCATAAAAAGAAATCAAAAGAGCGCGGATACAACCAGTCAGAAGAGCTGGCAAAAGAACTGGCAAAAATTTTAAAAATTCCTGTTATTTCAGATTTTTTGATAAAAGTAAAAACAACAAAACCTCAAATGGAAATGTCCAAAGAACAAAGAGAAAAAAACCTACTCAACGTCTTTTCAACAAACTCAAAAAGCGGGGGGGTGTCCGACACCCCACCGCTTTCAGGGAAAAAAGTGTTTTTGGTTGACGATGTTTACACTACCGGCTCAACAATGGAAGAATGCGCCCGCGTCCTTAAGGACGCGGGCATAAAAACCGTCTGGGGTATAGTAATAGCGCGTGAAGGATAAATTCCAACGGCTCACCGCGGTGAGCCGTTAAAAACAGCGGAAGCCCGTCTTCCGCTGTTTTAATTTTTTTATTTTATGGAAAAACTACTTGCTTTCCTGTAAAACAATAATCGTAAAAACCCCAATAGTCGTAGATCGGTAGGGGAAAAGATTTTTTTTCTGTTGAAAATGAAATTGTATATGCTAATTTACTTGCTTGTATTCCGCCGCATGGCCAAAGCCCAAACTTCGTTGCATAGTTATAACAATATCTTTCACCGCTGGGCAGTGTTTTGTTAAGCGGGTCGACTGGCAAATTGGGTAAAAGTTTTGCGTCAACAAGTACCTGCAGTGACCAATTCCACACCTTATTTGCTCCGGTTCCACCCCCCTCATCACACATATTGGTTGTACCATATGGAACAACGCCCTCATCTTGAGGACAGGGATGATAGTTGTCAGGGTCTATAGTGCTTCTGGTGTCATAGGGTTTGCTTGATATCGGATAACACCCGTATTGGGCATAATAAAGCTCAAGGGCTTTTTGGACTTGCGACAAGTCTGCTACTCTTCTTGAATCTCTTGCTTTCTGATTTTGCGCAATGACAAATACCGTGGCAATTGTAGCTAAAACACCTATTATAACAATAACAGTCAATAGCTCAATTAACGTAAAACCTTTTGAGTTT
>Ga0155759_115_pt1 | contig 10626 bp, 9 predicted proteins | sample RifCSPlowO2_01_FD_107413 | JGI IMG/M metagenome (GOLD analysis project Ga0155759, IMG submission 107413) | Candidatus Staskawiczbacteria bacterium RIFCSPLOWO2_01_FULL_37_25b | reverse complement strand
CTTCCGAGGGCTTAAAAATTATTACATTAGTCCGCAAACCGGCGGATTCTTTTCTACCGGCATTATCTGCATAGCCAGACAAGGATGCTGTTTCTGCTCTTGAAAACGACATAGATTTTACAGCATAGTAATAAAACAAAAAACTGAGAACTAAAATAATCAGTATTGCAAATACAGTAATAACAATTGTTAATTTAGATTCGCCTTTTTTATTCATTTCTTGTTTTTATTCATTTTATTACTTTTACAAAATCAAAACAAGACCCGTTAGAAGCTGTAGCTTCTAACGGGTCAAACCACAAAATTTTTAAATTTAACTATTTTTGAACGTTTTCTTTTTTGTCTTTGTTTTCTTTTTTTGAATAAAACCACCAGACAACAACTGCCAATAAAACTATGATTATAAGCCATACTATCCAGTTAGAAAACAATGAAGAAAGTCCTGTCTGGCCCAAAGCAGCTGGCTGCTCTGTTGGATTATTTTCTTCTCCAGCCGCCAGGGGATTTTCTGTTTCTTCTTGCGGAGTTGTTTGTTCATTTGTTGTTTCTGGCGCTGTTTCCTGCGTATTTTCAGGTAAAGTTTGCTGCGCGACAGAAGCAGCTCCAGAAATTGCTGTTATATTATATGCCCCATTATTGCTGCCAGAATCCACTGCTGCGCTTGAAGCCAAAACACTAACATCTGCAAAAGACAAATTTGCCTGGCCCGGGTTGATTCCTTTCACTGATACTGTCATAATATCCTGTAAGGTTGCAGCGCATTTTGGAATTCCTAAAACAAAGCTCGGGTTAGCGCAGTTAGGAACAGTTTGAGCTACTACTCCCGCGCTAATCGTAATATTTTGGCAGGCCAAATTATTAAGGTTTAAAGCGCCCTTTACTACACACGCTTCATTTCCTGCCGGGTCTAACTGAATTAAAACATCAAATGGCGAATTAATATTTTTATTGCCAGCTGAAGGCGTAACAACCAGCATGCTGTTATCAGCTAAAGCAAAGCGGCCCGCCAACATAAAGCCTGCAATAATAAATAACGATAATATAATTATTTTTTTCATATAATTTTTAATTTCTGTTTAAAATTTTAAAATTGAAAATTAATTTTACTCTCCCCAGTGGAGCATTAAAATAGCCATGTCGTATTCGTCAATCTTTCCGTCATCATTTAAGTCGGCTGGCACAGAACTGTCTGTCTGGCCCCAAACAGATAACATTAAAGCAAGGTCTTTATCGTCTACGCTTCCATCGCGGTTTATATCTCCTATTTTTGCCACAGAAAAGGTTGCAGAAATCGTATGGTTTCCGGTTACATGCTCAAAAAAGTAAGAATCAACCGGGCCCACAGAAATACCGTCAACTAAAACATCTTTAACTTTATAAGCTTTGCTGGGCTCAATACTGAAAAATTGATTACTCAAATAAGACACATTTACCTCGCCCAGCGGAGTCATAGATCCACCCTCTCCCGGAGAAGCCAAAATTGTTGAATAATAGGAGTTCCCTCCGACTCCGCCTCCGCCGCCTGATGGCGTTTCTGTCTGACAGACAGCCGAGCATCCGTCGCCATTTGCTGTGTTTCCGTCATCGCACTGTTCGCCAGATTCTACTATAGTATTTCCGCAAACAGGCTCTTGCTGCTGCGGCTGGGGCGTTCCATGGCAGGTGTTATCATACCAGTAAAATCCAGCCGTCTCGCATCCTTGCTGATTGTTAAAATCTTCGGGTTGTGGCTCTTGTGGTTGAGGCGTTCCATGGCAGGTGTTATCATACCAGTAAAATCCAGCCGTTGTACAATCTTGTTCGTTGTCAAAATCACCAGGGCCAGGAGGCGTTTCCGTCTGACACACAGCCGAGCATCCATCGCCGTCTGATGTATTTCCGTCATCACATTGCTCGCCCTGTTCTATAATAGTATTTCCGCAAACAGGCGCAAACCCGCAGCTGTCATTTAAACTGCCGGGAGTTCCAAGGTCGCCTAATCCATAAGGAGTTGTTGAGACGCACCAGTTAGCGCCGACATTATTGTTTAATGCAGGATTTCCTAAAATCATTGAAGCGCCGTCAGGTTTAGGAAATTCAGGCCCTCCGTCATAATCTACTCTATCTATTTCAACACTGTCACAATCAAGGATAATAGAATCTGAGGTGTTATTAAAAGTTGTATTAGAATAAACATAATTCGCCGTTAAGCCTCCGTTTTGATTAGTGTCGCCATTTTTAGCTAAAACAGAATAAGTATGAGCCGATATGATAAAAGAAGTAATAGTATGCAAGTTAAGAGCTTTATCTCTGATAACACACCCTGTCATATCAATATCGTAATCTGTGGTATTGTATAGTTCAAACCATTCTCCGTTTGTGTCAGAAACCGCTAAAGGATTCTGCATTATTTCGTTTATTACAACATATCCTGGTTCTGGCGCCACAAGCTCGCCTGGCTGGGGCGTTCCATGGCAGGTGTTATCATACCAATAAAAACCAGCCCCCTCGCATCCTTGCTGGTTATCAAAGTCTTCGGGCTGGGGTTCTCCTGTCTGTTCTGTCTGACAGACAGCCGAGCATCCGTCGCCATTTGCTGTGTTTCCGTCATCGCACTGTTCGCTTTCATCTACAATAGTATTTCCGCAGACAGGAAAATAATTTGCAAAATCTTTTTCTATTAAATCTTCGCCTTGGGATAAACTTATATTATAAAAGCTGTCAAAAGGATAAGTTTGCAAAAATGGCGTTTTGCCGATATTTTCGCTTTCTGAAACCGTATAATTCCCCGGCTCCAATCCCGCAAATGTATAACAGCCGTTTTCGTCTGTGAGCTGGCTTGATGACGCATCCCCGGATAAAATAATTTCCCAATCAGGCAAAGCTTCTTCTCCGTTATCAATTTCTCCGTTATTATTTAAATCATTATATTTGCATCCTGAAATTGAGCTGTATTGGCAAATCTCTTGCGAGATTAAAACGTAAATGTCAGACAACCCATTGCCGTTGGATGCAAAATGGTAATTTGCTCCTGTAATATTAGCTATGCTTAAAAGCATTCCAGAATTAACATCATCGCCTAAACCGATAGTAAATATTTTATAGCCCAATCCAGCTGCTTCCTGCGCTTTTTGCTCAGCATATGCAACGTCTGTTGCATCTTCTCCGTCGCCGGAGCCATTAGGCCTGTTTGCCTTGCCGTCAGTTAAAAGAATAATTGTTTTTGTCGCCTGTGGATTAGCATTGCCCGAGCTAAGCTCTGCAATTGCTTCTGAAATTGCGTCTCCTATATTGGTGTATCCTTCCGTTGTGATGCCGTCAATAGCTGACTTTGTGGAAGAATGGTCAGAAGAAAGATTTTTTATCAGCTGGGCTGTGTCTGAAAAAATAACAAGCGCTGACTGGTCTTGCTCTTCTAAATTATCCAAAAAAGATTTTCCGGCTGTTTTAGCTGACTCAATTTTTGACGGGACGCCCGGAGTATATACCGGAGAATTAACAGAGCAAACAGGTTTTGCAAGGCAATCTTGTTCCGTTAAGCCTTCCTCGCTATAAGGCGCGCATAATTGGCTTGTATGGTCATCGTTCCATTCGCGCTCATACCACTCGCACAAGCTAGGACTTTCGCCTTCTGACATGCTGTCTGAAACATCAAGAACCATAACCACATCTGCGTCAACTGAGCAGAGATTTCCATTTTCTGCAAAAACAAAATCTGCAGGAAATAAAAGACCGACTATTAACACCTGAATAATCAGCCACGATATTATTGCAGCGCTAAAAAATATCTTCATAGTTTTTTTTAGGCGTGTTTTAAAACAAGCCTGGTTAAAATAATCTTCTTATATTATTAAAAACTAATTGAGCTTTTGAAAAATTAATGCCTTTTTTTCGCAAGATATCAAATATAATTGCCAAAATCAGCAACGCTCCCCCTATCACAAACCACCCTGCAGCCAAATTTCCTCCGCCCAAAAAAGAAACAGCTGATATCCATACGCTATCTTGAAAATGTCCTATTGAAAACTTAAAGCTGTTTTCTGCCACAACTTCTCCGTTGTGCATAATTTTAACCTCTGCCGTATAGTTTCCGCTTTCCTGGCCGGACGTTGACCATTCTACATATGAAAGAGTTTTTCTTTGTTTTGATTTTATTGCCTCTTCTGATTCAGGATATGAAAAAATTGCGTTAAAAATAGTATTCCCGCCTTTCAAAATTTTCAATTGGACGTCAGGCTTCATAAATACGTTTCCGTTGTTATAATAATTTATTTTAATTTTTAACGGCTCTCCTATATTAACTCCGTATTTTGAAGGGATAACTGCAGCTTCCAAATCAATAATTTCTTTGTCTGTCACAGTAATCAAAACTTCCCGTCCTATCCTATCTAGGACATTAACGCTTGCGCCTTCCTCTTGTCCCGCATTGTCTGATGCTTTTGTCATTACCAACACTTCTCCTGAATACTTTCCGTTGGGGGCGTCTTCGGGTATTTGAAATTTAACAATAGCTCTAACCCTGCTTCCAGCTGAAATATTAACTTCCTGAATAGGATTTTCTAAATTCTGGTCTGATTCTTGATAAAAACTTGCCCAGCTGGCGATCTGGCCTTCAGCTTTCAACTGGTAAACAGCTTCCTTGTCTTCAGAATTTACCATTTGAAGTTCTGCGGTAAATTCCTGGCCTCTTAAAATATCTTCAATAACAATCGGTTTTGTGGTTTGGCCGATAGCCAAAACAGACTGAAAAGAAACAAAACTAAAAAATAAAACGAAAATTAATAAATAGGTTATTTTTTTCATAAATTTTTAATATATTTCTAATTATCATTTTAATGATAACAAGTCAAGCTTTTTTGACCCCCCGAAGAATTTTGAAAAATTTTTCAAAATTCTTCGGGGAGCCGAACGGCTCCCTTGACCTGGCTAATCAACGCAATTTCTAAACGGAGCTGAAGTGGCGCTTAACCACATTGTGCCGCTATAAGAAGTGTTTACGTTAGGCCATTTCTTAACAAGAATAGAGAAATCCATTTCCTCTAATTCTGAAAGGTCAACAATATCCTCTAATTGCGTGTAGCTTCCCGGAGTTGTTCCCTTATAACCAAATGGGTCATAATTTGTCCAATCAGATTCATTGTTTCCTACCCTGCCATCATACTGGACATTCCAAATACCGCTTGATTGTCCTAACCCCATATCATCTTGAGCAACTTTCATCCACAAGCGGGTATTGCCTACGTTTCTAATACTTGGAATACCATTGCCGAATGTCAAGTCGCCGGAAATTTTCTTATGGGTGTTAAGCATAACCTGTCCATAGCTTACAGATGAAAAATCTTTTTCAAAACCTGTAAATGGCATATATTCAAAATAATTAGTCAGCGTAACGCTATTGTTGCTGGCATTGTCTTGAGCAAAAACATTTACTTTGTAATCACCTGCCGGGTCTTCCCAAATAAGGTCTTTATCTGAGCAATAAACATATGCCTCTTCTTTCATAAGCTCTCCGTCTGGGGCGCAGATTTCATCATAATCGTAATATTCTGAAAATACGGGAAGATTATAGTTATTATCCCTTATTTCTTCGCAAAAAAGATGATAACCTTCAGCTTTTGTAAGCTGGTGAAGCGTGTTCTCTTCAATAAATTCTCCGCATCCTTCAACGCCTATGTCTTGGGTCCCTCTGGCCGTATCCCTGTGAACGTCCGTTGACGGGGTTCTGTCGTGAATAGCTTTGCCTTCAGGATAATAAATGTCAGCGTAAACTCCTGCAAGGTCTGCTACGCCGTCAGGGTCTGTGGCTATAGCGCAGACAGTATAATTCATATTTGCGCCCCAAACACCTGGAGCATCAAACTGGGCGCCGGCTGAAACTTCATCGTCATTTCCTTCGCCTACGCTAGGGCAAGCTATATAATCAGCGCCATTAAGGCAGGGTCCTTTCATTTCCCATTTTGCTTTGATAACTGGTATGTCGCCGCCTCCTGAACCGCGCGTTAAACCAGTGTTGACATTAGGGCTTACAGCTACAGTCAAGCTGGGACCAGCTATCATAGTCAGCAATGCCAGCGATAAAAATGTTGCAATTATTTTTTTCATAAATTTTATTTTTTGGTTATTTACAAAGCTGAAGTTATATTTTTTCAGCTTAGCAAACAATTACTTTTATTTTTTATTTTTGTCCTATTTAATGTCCTTGGGTCGACCTATTAAACACTTTATGTATTTAATTGTTCTGATTTATTCAGAACCCAAATTCGCATTGTTTTTTTAAAAAAAATAAAAGAGCAAAAATGCCCTTTAATTTTTTTATTGTTGAAATACAAAAATCATTATTTAAATAAATAGTCTCCCTTCCCCAAGGAAACTTCAAATAAGCTTTTCTTATCTCCGTGTTATTATATGGGATACAAACCAACAATGAAATTGTCCTAGTTCCTCCTCTAGAAAATTACTACATTAGACCTGTTGCGAAATAATAATTCGCGCCTAAATTTGAAATTTTGCGAGAAAATTTCTTCATTAGAACCGCTTATTATATAGCTGTAATTCTGCGGAATTAAACCGCTTGCTAATCTTATTTCGCAACGGGTCTATTGTATTATTCATTATAGAAATGACAAGAGTTGTGTCAATACCTAAGTTTTCCACATATGTTAACAAATCGTCATAGGACAAAAAAACAAAAAAGAGCTATAGCCGGGCGCCAGATTAGGGAGGAAAAACCAAACTAATAAGCGCCCAGCTACAACTCTTTTTCCTATCAATAAATATGTTTATCAGTTAGTTAGGACGTTGTCAATACTAAAAACGCAATTTCATCTAATATAGAAAAACAAAAGAGCCCCTCCAAGGGGCTCTTTAAAAAAACGAAAAATTATTCTTCTATTATGCACCTAACTTCATTGCCCGGCTTTACTTCAAGAAATCCGGATTTTATCGGAAAAAAATGTTCTTTTTGAGTTTGGTCAACAACTTTTATAATTCCCGCAGTTATGACTCCGATAAAAGTTTCATGATTATCCAAAATAGTGATTTCTCCCATCATTGTTTTACAATTCAAAAGAGAGGCGTCGCCCTGAAACAAAACTTTTTTTAATGAATAAATTGATAATTTCATAAAATGTCAACGAATTACGAATTTTTTACGAATATACGAATTTATAGTCGGGCAACGTCGGACGTTGCCCGACTATTTTAAAAAAATTTTTAAATTACTCTTTACTTTTTACTATTTAAGTGTATAATATATTTACCGTTTCTTTGACAACCCGTAATAAAAAGAAGGAGACAGAAAATGCCACATCGTATTTATGTTGTTTGCGTAATGTGCAAAACCCATATGGGCAGATTGGCCCGCTATTGCACTGTTTGCGGGAGAAGGCTTCCCTTCCACGAACAACAGCCGAAACTTGAAGAACAAAGAGAATATAATGAACAAGTATGTTCAGACGAAAATCATCAAATGATGAAAACTTTGTTTGCTGCAAAATTCTGCCCTGTTTGTGGAATAAAACTGTAACCCGTTTTTTGTTCTGAAGGGAGAAAAAATGGCTCTTTGGCTTTTTAGCAAAGACAAATTTGGACGAACTGATCATTTTCTAGTTTCAGCAAAAACTAGAAAAATCGCTGAAAAAAAGCTCCATTGGAATAACAGGTGCGATAAATATCAATTTGTTGGAAGGGTGCCCAAGGATGGCATACCGTGCCACATATATGGGCTGCTTTTCTTCGTTGAATAATATAACCAATGGAACTGTTCCCGCCGAGCTATCCATGTCCTGACAACATGTCAGGACTTTTTTTATTTTCAAATTACCAGTTACTAATTACTAGTTACTAGTTACTGCTCACTTCATCTATTCCTCCTTTCAAATAAAAATTTTCTTCTGGCGCCTCGTCGTGCTTGCCTTGTAAAATTTCTTCAAACCCTTTGATTGTGTCTTCCAATTTCACAAACTTTCCCGGCCTGCCCGTAAAGTTTTCCGCAACGAAAAACGGCTGTGACAAAAATCTCTGAATTTTTCTTGCCCTGTTTACAACTTTTTTGTCTTCTTCTGATAATTCTTCAATTCCTAAAATAGCTATAATATCCTGCAAATCTTTATATTTTTGCAAAGTAAGCTGGATGTCTCTTGCCACTTTATAATGTTTTTCTCCAACAATTTTCGGGTCCAAAGCCGAAGAGTTTGAAGCTAAAGGGTCAACAGCGGGATAAATTCCAATTTCAGTCAAAGCGCGGGACAAAACAATTGTAGAATCCAAATGCGAAAAGGTTGTGGCAGGAGCCGGGTCTGTAATGTCGTCAGCCGGCACATAAATTGCCTGAACCGAAGTAATTGCCCCGTTTTTTGTGGAAGTAATTCTTTCCTGCAATTCCGCCATTTCCGAAGCTAATGTTGGCTGGTATCCTACGGCCGAGGGCATTCTGCCAAGCAATGTTGAAACTTCAGAGCCGGCCTGTGAAAATCTAAAAATATTATCAATAAACAGCAAAACGTTTTTCTTTTCTTCGTCTCTAAAATATTCTGCCATTGTTAAAGCAGACAAAGCCACTCTTGCCCTGGCTCCCGGAACCTCGTTCATCTGCCCAAATACCAAAGCTGTTTTATTTATAACCCCGGATTCTGTCATTTCTCTGTATAAATCATTTCCCTCTCTTGTTCTTTCTCCCACTCCGGCAAACACAGAAACTCCTCCTGATTCCTCTGCTGTGTTTCTTATCAATTCCTGCAAAAAAACTGTTTTGCCAACTCCGGCTCCCCCAAAAAGACCGACTTTTCCTCCCTTAATAAACGGCGCTATTAAATCAACAACTTTAATTCCTGTTTCAAAAACTTCTGTTTTTGTTGACTGTTCAACAAACGATGGCGAAGGCCTGTGTATGGGCAGATGTTTTTTAAATTTAGTTTCTGTTTTATTTAACGGCTCGCCGATTACATTAAACAGATTTCCCAAAACTTCCGGCCCCACCGGCACTTCTATCATTTTTCCCGTATCTTCAACTTCCAGCCCTCTTTTTAATCCGTCTGTTGACTGCAAAGAAATTGTTTTTACTCTTGTGGGGTCTAAATGTTTTACAACCTCCAAAACAACTCCCCCTTGCGGGCCTTTTACTTTTAGCGCATTAAAAATTGGCGGAAGTTTCCCTTCTTCTGAAAATTCAACATCAACCACCGGACCTATAATTTGTATAATTTTTCCTTTATTCATTTTTTTATACTTTTTAAAAATTATTAATTTTAACTTTGCGCTTCTGCTCCGGCAGAAATTTCTGCAATTTCTGTTGTTATTCTTGCCTGGCGCGATTTATTATATTGTAAATTTAATTTGTTTCCTAAGTCAGACGCATTGTCCGACGCTGTTTTCATAGCCATTCTTCTTGCCGAATGCTCTGAAGCATTTGCCTCTAAAATTAAATGGTAAATCTGCATAAAAAACAAATGCTCCGCCAATTTTTCCAAAACTTTTTCGGGCTCGGGCTCAATGGTATATTCTTTTAATTTCTTTTTATCTAACGTAAAAGTTATATTGTGCTCTTTTATCAAATCAGCAAACTTTCCGCGCTCGGGTATTATTTGTTTAATTGTGTCTGCTATATGATTATAGTCAATCGGCAAAACCCTTCTTACGTGGGGCTCCTGCTTTAAAGCAGACCTAAAATGCGTTGAAACAATAATCACTCGGTCAAAATCTTTATTTAAATAACCTTTTATTAAAAAATCAAATAATGGCCTCACCTGCTCGGGAGTTGTATAATCTCCGGCTTCAACAAACTTTTTTAAAACTTTAAACCCGCGTTTTACCAAATAATTAAACGATTTTTCCCCCACAGCCGCAAAAACTTTTTCTTCATTTTCGTGCTTTTTATCTTCTTTAATATGCTTTTCAAATTTTTTAAAAACCGAGCTGTTAAATGCTCCTGCCAATCCCTTGTCTGAAGAAACTAAAACAAATAAAACTTTTTTTATAGATTTTCTCACCTCAAACAACGGAGGCATTTTTTGATTTTCTAAACTTGAAATCGTTGCCAAAAAATCTAATGCCGCAAAAGCATAGGGACGGGAGTCCAAAGCAATCTGCTGGGATTTTCGCATTTTTGTAGCCGCGACTAATTCCATAGCCTTTGTAATTTGCCCAACATTGCTAACGCTCTTTATTCTTTTTTTTAAATTTTGTAATGATTCCATAAGAATTAGTCGGCTCCATTGTCCCGATGCCCGCGGGCATCGTGGATCCACGATAATTAAATTTTAAAATCCTTAATTAATTTTTCTATTGCTTCTCTTTTCTTCCAAGATTTAATTTGCATTTCTCTTCTTCGTGCCTCCAATAAAGTTTTATATTCTTCCCAATATACTAATTTCCATGGGGCATACCTTTTAGTTGATTTTACTAATCTTTTATTATGCAAATTAAATCTGACTTTAACATTTTCACAACTCCCCACATAATAAGAATTATTATTTAAGGATTTTAATATATAAGTATAAAACATTAAAATTTAATTATCGGGACTTTGGTAATCTGTCCTATGTTATTTACGCTCTTTAATCTTTTCTTTATGTTTTGTGGAGATTCCATAATTTTGATATTCTGCTTTGCCCGTCCGAAGCTTTAGCGAAGGAGGGCGGGCTTTCCATG
>Ga0155759_129_pt1 | contig 10968 bp, 11 predicted proteins | sample RifCSPlowO2_01_FD_107413 | JGI IMG/M metagenome (GOLD analysis project Ga0155759, IMG submission 107413) | Candidatus Staskawiczbacteria bacterium RIFCSPLOWO2_01_FULL_37_25b | reverse complement strand
ATGTTGGTTATAGTAATGTTTTTACCATTTCTAATCCAACAACCCAGCCGTCTATTACAGTTACTTTTCAAGCTGCGGGAGGTTATATCGGATCGCCAATTCCGATTCAAGCTGGAACAACGGTTGACCTTAAATGGACATCAACAAATGCAAATTATTGTACATTAAATGCAAGTTCTACAGATACTAATTTTACCGGTGGAGCAACTCAACTGTCATCAACTTCTGGAATTACTACAGTTCAACCAAAAACTAACGTAACTTACTCGGTTACATGTTCTGACTCTGCTGGCAGACAGGGAACGTCAAATAGTATTACATTCCAAGTTTCTTCAAATCCAACCCAGCCGTCTATCACAATTACTTCGCCAAATGGCGGGGAAGAGTGGCTGGAAGGAGTTGCTCATAATATTACATGGAATTCTAATGGGTTGAATACAATTGATATTGCATTTAATACAACAGGTTCCGGCTCTGTTCCTACTTTGATAGAAAGAGGGGTTTCGGCCTCTTTAGGATTATATTCGTGGAAAATACCATCTAATTTTCTATTAGACTGGCAGAAAAGAGAATATTTTATTATAGCGACAAAAGATTTTGATAAATATATTTTAGGAGATCAGAGTGGCTGGAATGCTAAGAAAGTTACAATTGTTTCACCTACGGCAAGCCAATCTTCAATTACCGTCACTTCGCCGAATGGCGGAGAGAAGTTAATTAAGGGTCAAAACTATAATATTACATGGAAAGCCACAGGAGTTGATAAAGTTTATATAAGCGTTATGTTTTATGAATCACCCGATGACACAGGTCGTGGCGGATCATTAATTACCGGACCGATTGACGCAAGTAGCGGCTCATATATTTGGAATGTTTCAGAAAGCTCATTGGCAGGAGGACATTTTGTTGGCTCTTATTTTAAAATAAGTGTAAACGCTGGTTATGGCATTGTTGATCAATCAGATAATTATTTTAGCATTGTTGCGCCGGCAACAACTTACTGCTCACAATTTTATTCCAAACTTACAGCAAGCTACAACAAAAAATGCGGAGATGCAACATACGATGCCGCAGCTGACGTAGACAAAGATAAAGCTGTTGGGTTTATGGATTTAGGTTTATACTCAGATAACAAAATAAATGAAACATGGTGTAAAGAAAAACTAAACGCCACAACAAGCCCGTGCGCAACAGCCCAGCCGTCTATCACAGTTCTTTCGCCGAACGGAGGGGAGACATTAGTAATTGGAAGTAGCAATGTTATAAGCTGGACAGGACAAGGTTTAAGTACCAGTATAAATAATTATCACGGAAGTAATAATATTGACATAGAACTTACAAAGGGTGGGGGTTTATACCAGGGTCTTAATGATTATTGTTCAGCAATAAGCATCAACAGTTCTGGAGGTTCAGCTAATTGTGTTATTCCGTTAAATGTTTTAGCGGGGGCCGATTACAAGATTGCAACCATTGATAACACAGCTAAAGTATCTGATGCTAGCAATAATTATTTCAGCGTTGTTGCTCCAGCAGTCACTACGCCTGCAACAACTTACTGTTCGCAGTTTTACGCCAAATTTTTGGCCAGCTATCAAAAGAGTTGTGGCAATACCGCATACGACCCTGTAGCCGATGTAGATAAAAGCAAAAAAGTTGATTTGGGCGACTATTCTTTTTACGCAGCTTACGGAAAAGATGAGGCATGGTGCCAGCAAAAGCTGAGCGAAACAACCAGCCCGTGCGAATTAGGATATAATGATTTGCAGTTGATGAGTATCTCTAATACATTGGCTTCTATAGCCCAGAAAATAAAAGAATTATTAGGATTGTGATTTAATAGATCTAAAAGAGCCGCCCCGACGTCCGAAGTCGGGGCGGCTCTTTGTTTGCACACGGTAAATTTAAATGGCTCACACTGCAGTGTGAGCCGAAATATAGTATTTTAGTCGGGCAACGTCGGACGTTGCCCGACTAAAATACTATATTGTAGCTTGAATATGCTAAAATTTTAGTGTATAATTAACCACTTATGAAAGACGAATATATAAAAATTCGCGGAGCAAGAGTGCATAATTTAAAAAATATTGATTTGAATATTCCGAAAAACAAGCTGGTAGTAATTACCGGTCTTTCCGGGTCCGGCAAATCGTCTTTGGCTTTTGATACTTTATATGCCGAAGGACAAAGAAGATATGTTGAGAGTTTGTCAGCTTATGCAAGGCAATTTTTGGGAGTAATGGATAAGCCGGATGTTGATAGCATTGAAGGAATTTCTCCTGCAATTTCTATTGACCAGAGAAAGGCAATGCATAACCCACGCTCTACAGTGGGAACAATTACAGAGATTTATGATTATCTCCGGCTTTTGTATGCAAGAATTGGAAAACCGCACTGCCCCAATTGCGGAAAATCAATTTCACGCCAGACAATTGACCAGATTGTTGAACAGGTTTTAAACCCCGTTAGAGGTCAGGGAAATTTGGTTAGGGGTCAAAAAAAGCAAACCTCTAACGGGGTAAAAATTTCTAAAGATAAAGAGATTGCAATTTTAGGCCCTGTGGTAAGAAGCAAGAAAGGAGAGCACACAGGGATTTTAGAAGAAATTCAAAGAGGCGGATTTGTTAGGGTCAGAATTGACGGCGTAATTTATCTGGTTGAAGAAGGAATAGAAAAGCAATTAGACAAACAAAAAAAGCACGATATTGAAGTTGTTGTTGACAGATTAATTTTGAACAAGGAATTAGATAGGTCAAGATTGGTTGATTCTTTGGAAACCGCATTAAAACTGGGCAAAGGAATTGTGGTTGTAAATGATTTGATTTTTTCAGAGCATTTTGCCTGCGAAGATTGCGGCATTTCTATGCCGGAGTTAGAGCCAAGAATTTTTTCTTTCAACAATCCTTACGGCGCGTGCCCGGAATGCACGGGACTCGGCGAAAAATTGGAAGTTGACCCGGAACTGGTTATTCCAAATAAAAATTTAACAATTTCAGAGGGCGCTATTTGGCCGTGGTCAAGAGCCTCGCATAAAGTAGGCAGGCAGGGATATTATTATTCTAAACTTTTAGAACTGGCTAAAAAATATAATTTTTCTTTAGACGAGGAAGTAAAAGATTTACCCAAAAAAATTATTGATATAATTTTATACGGGGATAAAGACCACGAAGGCGTGGTGCAAAACTTGGAAAGAAGATACCATGAAACAGATTCCGATTGGACACGGCAGGAAATTGAGCAGTATATGGTAATTAAAATCTGTCCCAAATGCCACGGCAAGAGATTAAAGCCCGAAATTTTAGCGGTTACCGTAGCAGATGTTTCAATTGATAAAATTTCTGAAATGTCTGTTGACAAGACAAAAGATTTTTTTGAAAAACTTCGTTTAAAATTAAGCGCCGGCGATTTTAAAATAAGCCAGCTGATTACAAAAGAAATTCTTGATCGTTTGCAATTTTTAAACGACGTGGGGCTTTCTTATTTAACTTTATCCAGAAAAGCGGGAACTTTGGCAGGGGGAGAAGAACAAAGGATAAGACTGGCTACCCAGATTGGGTCTAAGCTGTCCGGCGTTTTATATATTTTAGACGAGCCGTCAGTTGGTTTGCATGCCAGAGACCAAGACCAATTGGTAGAAACTTTAAAGAAATTAAGAGATTTGGGCAACACGTTGATCGTATGCGAGCATGATCCTCAAACCATGATGGCAAGCGATTGGATTGTAGACATTGGCCCGGGAGCCGGAAAGCACGGAGGCAAAGTTGTATTTGAAGGAACATACAAGCAATTATTAAAATCGCATACGCTTACAGGAGATTATTTGGCAGGAAGAAAAAAAGTGGAAGTTGAAAAAAGCGAAAAGCGAAAAGCGAAAAGCGAAAAACAACAAAAAAAAGAAGAATTTTTGATAATAAAGGGAGCCAAAGAACATAATTTAAAAGATATTGATGTAAAAATTCCTTTGGGAAAATTTGTCTGCGTTACGGGAGTTTCGGGCTCGGGCAAATCTTCTTTGGTGAACGATATTTTAGCTAAAGCATTGTTGCGTAAATTTTACAGAGCGAAAGAAGAGCCGGGTCAGCACAAAGAAATTCAGGGAGCTGAAAATTTAAACAAAGTTGTTTTAGTTGACCAGTCGCCGATTGGCAGAACTCCAAGGTCAAATCCGGCGACTTATACAGGAGCCTTTTCATATATAAGGGATATTTTTACCAAGACAAAAGAAGCAAGAGTGCGCGGATATTCAGCCGGCCGTTTCAGTTTTAACGTAAAAGGCGGAAGGTGCGAGGCATGCGAAGGTCAGGGCCAGAAAAAAGTTGAAATGTATTTTTTGCCGGATATTTATGTTGAGTGCGAAGATTGCCGCGGCAAAAGATATAATAAAGAAGTTTTAGAAATTGATTATAAAGGAAAAAATATCGCAGATATTTTAGATATGAATGTTGAAGAGGCAATGGAATTTTTTAAAAATATTCCAGGGCTTTTTGAAAAATTAAAAACTTTAAAAGAAGTCGGGCTTTCTTACATTGAGCTTGGCCAGTCGGCCACCTCTCTTTCGGGGGGCGAAGCCCAAAGAGTAAAGCTGGCAACAGAATTATCCCGCAAAGGAACCGGCAGAACTTTGTATATTTTAGACGAGCCCACAACTGGTTTGCATTTTGACGACATTAAAAAATTAATTTCAGTTTTAAGAGGGTTGGTTGAAAAGGGAAACACTGTAATTGTTATAGAACATAATCTCTCCCTTATATCTCATTCAGATTGGGTTATAGATTTAGGATTGGAGGGAGGGGATAAAGGAGGTTATATTGTCGCCGAGGGCACACCCAAGGAAATATCGAAAAATAAAGAATCTCATACCGCCAATTATTTAAAAAAAGTTTTGTCTGGTAAAGTTTTTTGATTCCGTCTTATAATATTCCTTTCAGCTTTTTTCAAATCTTGCAATCTTTTCTGATGTTTTAGTCTAGATTTTAGTAGGCGAAGGATTTGCAACAAAGAGGATTTTTTACTAACAACAAAAGACCACTCATCTTTTTTATACATTTGCCCATTTGATTTTTTTATAAATTTATTATAGCATCAGATTAAACAATGCATCAGATTAAACAATTCGTTCTTTGACAAGAGAGGTGTTAATATGCCAGAGCAAAAAAAATGTCAGGAGCCTAATTGCTCAGGAATTTTAGATGTAAATGGTTTTATGATTTTACAAAAAGGCGGATGCGCGTTAGCTTCGCTTGCATATCCCTGCAATGTTTGCGGAAGATTGCATAAATGGGATGGTCCGGAATTAGTATTTAACCGCCACAGCCAACGGCTTTTTCGCAGGGTTGAAAATGGAAAAGTATTTATTGATTGCAAAGACAGCAACAATAACCTCATTATTTCTGTAATGCCAGGAGCGTGATTTATGGAAAATGAAGAAAAACTTTTTGAGAAAAGGAGCAAGCCATGAGAGTTTTTGAAACAGGCCAAGTAGCAAAAATTTGCGAGGTATCTCGTAAGACTGTGAACAAATGGTTTGACTCCGGCAGGCTGAAGGGATTTCGCATTCCCGGGTCGCCAGAGCGTCGGATTCCGCGAGAATGTCTTATTAAATTTCTCAAGGAGCACGGGATGCCCATGGGAGACCTGGAAGACGAAGTTACAGCAAAAGTCTTGTTTGTTTCCCAAGACCATGTGTTCATTGAAAACCTCAAGCGAGAGTTGTCTGGGCGAATTTTTAGATTTGCCGTAGCCGCTAATAGTTTTGATGCCGGTATGCAGACCGATGAATTTCATCCGGACTGCGTCATCGTAGATTTCTCCATCGGCCGGACCGAGGTGCTAATGATTTGCCAGAACTTGCGGCGGAATGCTAAACTCGCCGACATTATTATCATTGCGCTGTTGCCTCATCCGGACAGCTCGGCTGGCTTTAATCGTTCATTTATTAACGAAACGTTCAAAAAGCCGGTTGACCCAGCCTTGCTGGCCGAACGTTTGCGCACGATTATTGGCGTTAAAAAAGAGCTTCTTTGAAGCTGTAATGTATGTCATATATGCCACTACCTTCTTCGGAAAGTCGTGGCTTTTTTTGTTTGCCCTATGGGGCCTATTGACAATCCGTATTTAATCCTTTAAGTTATAGTATTGAATAAAATTAAATTCACCCAGTTAAATAATTCTGCTTTTTGAAAAGCAGAATTAAAATCCTTTGGATTTTATTTAACCAGGGTAGAAAGTAAAAATATGAACATCAAACCATTAGCAGACCATATTTTGATAGAGCCGATAAAAGAAGAGGAAAAAACTAAGGCAGGTATTTTTTTGCCTGAAACCGCTTCCAAAGAAAAATCAGAAGAAGGCAAAGTTGTTGCCGTAGGCCCTGGAAAAAGAAATGAAAAAGGAGAAGTAATTCCGGTTTCAGTAAAGCCCGGAGACAAGGTTTTGTTTTCAAAATACGGGCCTTCAGAAATAAAAGTTGATGATAAAGAATATTTAATCGCCAGAGAAGATGATATGCTGGCAGTTATAGAATAATCGCAAAATTTTAAATAACAAATTTTAAATTTTAATTGAAAAACCTAATTTTAAATTTTTAGATTTAATCATTAAAAATTCATTTAAAATTTATAATTTAAAATTAAAAATTATGTCAAAGCAGATAAAGTACAGCGAGGATGCTCGCAAAATTTTAAAACAGGGTTTAGACAAAGTGGCTAACGCAGTAAAAATAACATTGGGCCCCAAAGGCAGGAATGTTGTTTTGGGTTCTGGTTATGGCTCGCCCACAATTACAAATGACGGGGTGACCATAGCAAAAGAAATTGAGTTAGAAGACACAATTGAAAACATTGGAGCTGAAATTATAAAAGAAGTTGCTTCAAAAACAAATGACATTGCAGGCGACGGCACAACTTCAGCTGTTCTTTTGTGTCAGGCAATTGCCACAGAAGGCTTAAAAAATGTGGCTGCCGGAGCCAATCCTTTGGCTTTGAGAAAAGGAATTATAAAAGCGAAAGACGCGGTTTTGCAGGCGCTCAAAGAAATGTCAAAATCAATTTCCACAAAAGAGGAAACTTCGCAGGTAGCCACTATTTCAGCGCAGGATAAAGAGGTTGGAGATTTGATTGCAGAAATTATGGAAGAGGTTGGAAAAGACGGAGTAATTACAACCGAGGAATCAAAAACATTCGGGCTTTCAAAAGAAATTGTAAAAGGTTTGCAGTTTGACAGGGGGTATATTTCAGGATATATGGTTTCAAATACGGAAAAGATGGAAGCTGTTTTGGAAGAGCCGTATATTTTAATTACAGATAAAAAAATATCTTCTTTGCAGGAAATTCTGCCGATTTTAGAAAAAATAGTAAAAACCGGCAAAAAAGAAATGGTGATTATTGCCGATGACGTTGAGGGAGATGCTTTGGCAACCTTGATTGTAAACAAAATCCGCGGGATATTTAATGCTCTGGCCGTGAAAGCTCCGGGATTTGGCGACAGAAAAAAAGAAACGTTGGAAGACATTGCCATAGTCACAGGAGGCCAGGTTATTACAGAAGAAAAAGGAATGAAGCTTGAAAACATAGAACTTGAAATGCTCGGCCAGGCAAGAAGAGTAATTTCAACAAAAGAAAACACAACTATTGTGGAAGGCAAAGGAGAAAAGCCCGGAATTGACGCAAGAATAAATTTAATCAGAAAAGAAATATCAGATTCAACTTCTGATTTTGACAAAGAAAAATTACAGGAAAGATTGGCAAAATTATCAGGAGGAGTGGGCGTCATAAAAGTGGGAGCTGCCACAGAAGTGGAGCAAAAAGCAAAACAGCATAAGTTAGAAGATGCTTTGCACGCAACAAGGGCCGCAGTTGAAGAAGGAATAGTTCCTGGCGGAGGAGTGGCTTTATTAAGAACATTGTCTGCCTTAGAAAATATTACAGCCGAAGGTGATGAAAAAACGGGAGTTAACATTTTAAAAAGAGCCATTGAAGAGCCAATTCGCCAGATTGCAGAAAACGCTGGCGTTGATGGAGCAGTTGTCGTGCAAAAAGTAAAAGAAACAGACGGAAATTTCGGGTTTAACGCGCAAACAATGGATTACGAAGACTTAATACAAGCTGGAGTTGTTGACCCCACAAAAGTTGTAAGAACTGCTTTAGAAAACGCAGTTTCAGCGGCCTCAATGCTTTTAACTACGGAAGCTTTAGTTGCAGATTTACCAAAGAAAGAAGGGCATAATCATTCACAGATGCCGAACCCAATGATGGGAGATTATTAGAACGGGGAATGAGTAATTGGTAATGAGTAAAAAGTAAAGAGTAATTGGAAACAAACACCTCAGACGCTGTCTGAGGTGTTTGTTTTTGACCGGCGTTGACATTTCGCAGGCTTTTGGGTAGATTTATCTATTACAGTATTTTCTGCAAATTTGTCCTTTGACATAGGGAGACGGAAAATGAAAAAGAATGTATGGCATAAAATTAGCTGGCCTGTTTTTATTGTGGGGTTTTTATTCGCGCTTACAATGCCCACATTAATTACCGCCTGCGTGCTTTTTTTCGCGGTTTTGGTGGTAGCAATTTGTTTTATTCAAATGAAAAAGATTAATAAGATGTTTGCAGAGCCGTATAAAAAACCGTATGAAAAAATGCAGGAAGGAGAATAGCTATGGCTCGTCTTTGGTTTAGTGTTATAGATATTCCAAATCAAGGCATAACCGTAAGAGTTCATCACGGAAATCGTTATGAGGAACAGCCGGAGATTCTAAAAAAGATTAAGGAATTAATTAATACCGGTCAAAGAAGCAGTTTGCGAACTCTTACACAAGAATTTCCACAGGATTTAAGGGCTATTGAAGCGCTTGATAACTTATTAAGCCATTACAGAATCAAGGATGCTGATGGTATCCATTGGAGTGGCCCTTACTGCCATACAATTCATATATATGTTTGCTCAAAGAGTTAAAAACAGCATAAGTCCCTGCGATAAATTCAAGGGGATTTTTATTTTGACTTGTATTTGATAAGATTTTTAGTTAATATAAAAGCGTATGCCAGGTAGTGAAAATTCGACAGGATTATGTTCTTCTATGTTTATGTGTTACAAAGTATAAAAACTAAAGAATTGTATATTGGTTATACAAATGATTTGCATAGAAGATTCAAAGAACATAATCATAAATCAAATTTTTCAACAAAATCTGGCGCACCATGGAAATTGATATTTTATGAGGCATATTTAAGTGAAGTAGATGCAAAAAGACGAGAAAAATATTATAACCGCTTATTACATAGCTGTAATTCTGCGGAATTAAATAAAAACTAGTCAGGGAAGTCGGCTATTGAAGAAAATGTTAAAAGCATATTTCTACTCTGAAAAATTTGAATAGTCGAATTTCTACTACCTGGTATGAACTGTCCAAATGATAACGAAAAATTAGAAAAATTATTATTTCATCATGTTGAGGCTGACTGCTGCCCCAAGTGCATGGGCATTTGGTTTGATAAAGATGAATTGCGCTTAGCGAAAGATGACAAGGATAAAAATTTAAATTGGGTGGACATTGATTTGTGGCGGGACAAAAAAAGATTTAAAATTACAAATAGCAAAAGGTTTTGCCCTGTTTGCCGGGTTTCTTTGTGCGAGGTGGGTTATGACAATTCAAAAGTAAAAGTTGATTTTTGCAAGATGTGCGAGGGAATCTGGCTTGACCGCGGGGAATTCAAACAGATAATAAACTATTTAAAAAACAAGTCAGACTACGAAATTTTGCACAATTACGCCAAAAATTTGATATTAGAATTATGGGAGGTATTTTCGGGGCCTGAAACATTTAGGTCAGAATTAGAGGATTTTTTAACGCTTTTAAAATTATTAAATTATAAGTTTATCGCCAGGCATCCTTATTTAAGTATGCTGATTGACGATATGCCAAAATAATTAAACTGTTATTTTGTTATATTGTTATATTGTTAAACTGATAAGGTTTTCCGTTATCTATAACAATTTAACAATTTAGCTATTTAACAATTTAGCAATATGAATATAATTTTATGGATTATATTAGTTGTTGTAGCTGTCATTGTCGTCTGGATAATAGCTGCTTTCAACAGCTTAGTAGTATTAAAAAACAGGGCAAAAGAGGCCTGGGCAGATATTGATGTACAATTAAAAAGGAGATATGATTTGATTCCTAATTTAGTTGAGACAGTAAAGGGATATGCAACGCACGAAAGAGAATTATTTGAAAAAGTCACGCAAGCAAGGGCATCTGCTATGAGCGCTAAGGGCGTGAAAGAGAAAGCAGGAGCTGAAAATATGCTTTCAGACACTTTAAAAAGTTTATTTGCAGTTTCTGAAAATTACCCCGACTTGAAAGCTTCAACAAATTTTTTAGAGCTTCAAAGAGAGCTTTCTGACACAGAAGATAAAATTCAGGCAGCCCGCAGATTTTACAATACGAATGTCAGGGATTTGAATATAAAAATAGAAATTTTTCCGGCAAATATTATAGCAAATTCATTTGGATTCAAGCAGATGGAATTATTTGAAATAGCAGAGGCAGAAAAAGAACCCGTCAAGGTAAAATTTTAAATAACAAATTTTAAATTCTAAATGAATTATTAATGATAAAATGTTTTAAACATTTGAAATTAGGGCATTCAATTAGAATTAAAAATTAAAAATTAGTGTCAAGTATTTATACGCAAGCAGATTCTAATATTCGCAAAACCTGGTTTTTATTAACTGGGTTTTTGGTCTCTATCATAGCTTTGGGCTGGCTTTTCAGTTATTTAACGGACAGCAGCGCTGTTTTGTATCTTTCAGTATTTTTAAGCATTTTTACATCTTTTGGAAGTTATTGGTGGTCAGATAAAATTGTTTTGGCGATGTATAGAGCCCAGCCCATTGAAAAAAAGGATAATCCGGAACTTTACAGAGTTGTTGAAAATCTTTGCATCACAGCCGGCTTGCCGGTTCCCAAAA
>Ga0155759_120_pt1 | contig 11359 bp, 10 predicted proteins | sample RifCSPlowO2_01_FD_107413 | JGI IMG/M metagenome (GOLD analysis project Ga0155759, IMG submission 107413) | Candidatus Staskawiczbacteria bacterium RIFCSPLOWO2_01_FULL_37_25b | reverse complement strand
CAGCCACCATATGGGACTTGCTTGGTTTGGCGCAAAAAGAGCCGAATCTTCAACGGCAGTTTCCAATTGTCGCCCTAAAATCTGTCTGGCAGGCTCCGGATCGCGTCCGCCGCGTGCCGTACTTGTACGGCGTTGCGGTTGCTCGCCGCCTGTACCTGTTCGACCTCGTTGGTGATTGGGGTGGCGGCGGCCGGTTTCTCGCCCGTCGCAAGTGTCAAAAATAGAACTTGGATTTTTGAGATCTTGTCCGCCAATTTGGCGAATTGGATTTCTGAATCCTTGGCAACAAAGCGTTTTGCAGATTCGTTTGCAAAACGCTTTTATATTTTACAAAAAATGATATTATTAATTCGGATAGTAGGCGAATCTGCCTGTGACTAAGGTTGCAGACGGCCGAATTCTGAATTTCAGGAAAAGCGCAGAATCTTGGCGAGCAAGCTTTCCAAGAGAGTCGCACCTGATTTGCTAAAAAATAAAGACACTTGGTGTAAAATATTAAATTATTGGTACAGCCCCGAGATCGCGAAAGCTTCAAAGGGCAGTGGTATAGATAGTATTTTACACATACTGTCTGGCAGGATCCGAATCACAACCGCAACGTGCCGTACTTGTACAGCAATGCGGATGATCGCAACCTGAACCTGAACCTGAACTACCTCGATGATGATTGGAATGACAACTACCGGTTTCTCGCCCGTCGCAACTTTCTTTATTTTTCCCATCATTTGATGGGTTTTATTTTCTATTTTAACGATTTAATCCATCCACCCAGCATTTTACCAATTTCATTTATTTTTTCCGAAAGAGAAACATATTTTTTATTATCAAGTGATTTTACTTCCCACGAAACCTGCAAAAAGAATTTTAATAAATCCAATTTCGTAGAAGCGCGTTTTAAACAAATAAGTTTTTCAATTTTATCAGCATAATTTGCTTTTGGCATGGAAAGAATTTATTAAGGGAAAAAGGAATAAAAAGGATGTTTGCGAGTTTTCATTAGAATTTTGAGGAAAAACACAGAAAAAAGAATGTTAAAGAGAATATTAAATTTAAAGATAGAAACATTAAATTCTTATTTGGGTTTGTTGAAACATGGAAACACCGAGAAAATAAAAGAGAAAGCATTAAATAACTTTATAAATTACTAAAATGTGGTACTATAAAAAAATATGGAAAAAAGACACAGAATTTTTATAGCAATAAACCTGCCCGAGGACATAAAAAGGGGATTATCAGAATACCAGGAAAAATATGCGGAATTGTTCCGATCGCTTTGCGATCGAGAATCCTCGACGAAGTCGGGACCCGCAAAGTGGACAGCAAAAGATAATTTGCACATTACTTTAGAGTTTTTGGGTGATTTAACTGATGAAGAACTGGGGAATGTATGCAAAGTTGCAGGAGAGGTCTCAAAAAGGCATAAAATTTTTTCTATAAATTTGAACAAAATTTTGTACGGCCCTCCAAAGAAGATTCCTCCGCGCATGGTTTGGGTTGAAGGAGAAAAATCAGACGAGCTGGCAGACTTGAAAGAAGATTTACAGGAATGTTTATTGGAAGAAATTAAATTTAGACCAGATGGCAAGGGGTTTACACCCCATATCACTTTAGCCCGCATTAGCGAGTGGGAATTCAGAAAAATTGAACCGGAAGAGAGGCCGGAGATTTCAGAAAATATTGATTTAACTTTTACAGTAGAATCAATTGAAGTAATGGAATCAGAATTAAAACGCGGAGGTCCCGTTTATTCAATAATTGAATCACATAATTTAGCATAATCATGAAGGTGCATTTTATAGGTATAGGGGGAATAGGGGTGTCGGCTTTAGTTCAGTATTATTTGTCAAAAGGCAATGAAGTTTCAGGGTCTGATTTAGCGCGCTCTGAAATTACGGATTTTTTAAAAAAACTGGGAGCTAAAATTTATATCGGAAACTTTTCAAAAAACATACAAAAAGATTTTGATTTAATTATTTACAGCCCGGCTGCTAAAAAAAATAACCCGGAGTTAAAAAGAGCAAAAAGCCGCAAAATAAAAACAATGAGTTATCCTGAAGCTTTGGGCGAGCTGACAAAAGAATATTTTACAATAGCTGTTTCAGGCACCCACGGAAAAAGCACCACAGCTTCAATGATGGGATTGGCCTTTGAAAAAGCAGGCCTTGACCCTACGGTTATTGTGGGCACTAAGGTAAAAGAGTTTGGTAATAGTAATTTTAGGGCAGGTAAATCAAAAACTTTGGTGATAGAAGCTGACGAGCATTTTGCATCCTTTTTAAATTATTGGCCTAAAATTATTGTGCTGACAAACATTGAAAGAGAGCATTTAGATTATTACAAAAATTTAAAAAATATTTTAAATGCATATAAGAAATATGCGGGCCATTTAGGGCGAGATGGATTTTTGGTGTTTAACGAAGACGATGAAAATATAAAAAAAGTTGTTTCTGAAATTAACAATCCGCAATTTAAAACTGAAAAATACGGATTTTTACAAAAAGAGTCAGTAAAACTTAAAAAGATTTTAAAAATCCCCGGCAAACATAACATTTATAACGCATTGGCAGTCCTGGCCGTTGCCAGAATTTTGCGCATACCAGATGAGATTACTTTCAAGTCCCTTTCTGAATTCAAGGGCACCTGGCGCAGATTTGAAATTAAAAAAGGAAAAGCGAAAAAAAATCAGATAACAATTGTTTCTGACTACGGCCATCACCCCACAGAAGTTTTAGCTACTTTGGAAGCTGTAAGGGAAAAATATCCTAAAAAAACAATCTGGTGTATTTTTCAGCCTCATCAGCGCCAAAGAACTTATTATTTATTTAATGATTTTGTAAAAGTTTTTCGCGAGGCCCCAATTGATAACATTATAATAACCGACATTTATGATGTGGCCGGCAGAGAAACAAAAAAGATTAAGGCTGGGGTAAGTTCAAAAAAACTTGTCAAAAAAATCAAAAAAGATAATATACGGTATTTTGCGCCAGACAAGGCAGAAAAATATGTGAAAGAAAATATAAAATCAGGCGATGCGCTGGTAATTATGGGAGCCGGAGATATCTATAAACTCGCAGATAAATTTTAGAGTTGTATCTATAAAAAATGCCCCGATTCGCTTGCGCGATCGGGGCTTTGGTTTTATGGAGGATGTTCTGTGGGAAGCAATATCAAAGGGTGGCGGGTGTCGTGTTTCGCGGTTTTTTCATGGCTGTCATGCGCCTTCTTCTGTCCCTGACAGCAAACAGCATGAGCCTTCTCATGATTTTTGTGTCAGTCACCGATTCCTCGAGCAGCGGGTATTGATAAAGGAACGTCTGTCTGAAATCCTCGACATCGTCATTGTCGAGGAGCTGCGGATCGGGGCTTCTGTTCCTCAGAAAAGACTGGGGACATGCTTCCAACTCGCTAAAGCTGACCGCATTGGGTTTGCCATCGCCATTCCGCCCTCTTCCGTTCTTGTTGTTAGAATGTCTCATTGGACATATCCTTTCCGTGTCCGTGTACCGTTTCAGGGAAAACACAACATGCCTCCTTCCGTTCTTCTGCTTTCTTGCCCTCCTTCCAAAAGCAGGTTTTAAAGGTGCGATTTTTTTTCTGCATTAGGATGCAGAACTACATAATCATTATATCATTCCCAAAATATAAGGTCAAGCTTTTGTTAATTGCAAGCGTTTTTACACTTTTCTTTATTTTAATAATTTGATATAGTTAAACAATAATTTAATTTATGGTTAATACAAATCCTCAAAAAATTGAAGAAATTTTGAATCGCGGGACAATCGTTGAAATTTTGCCGTCAAAAGATGAGTTTAAAAAAATTCTTTTGAGCGGTAAAAAACTAAGATTTTATATTGGTTTTGACGCAACTTCTCCCGACCTACATCTTTCACATGCAAAAAATATAATGCTAATGGAAAAATTCAGGCAGTTGGGCCATGAAACAATAATTCTTTTCGGCGATTTCACAGCCAGAATTGGAGACCCCTCGGACGAAAATTCTGCCAGAAAACAGCTTTCAAAAAAACAGGTTGACGATAATGTAAAAAAATGGAAACAGCTGATAAAGCCCTTGATGAATTTTAACGATTTTATAAATCCTCCGAAGATAAAATATAATAGCAAGTGGCTGTCTAAATTAAATTTTGAGGATATTCTGCGCCTGTCAAGTATGCTCACCGTGCCCAGATTGCTTGAGAGAGATATGTATCAAAAAAGGCTTAAAGAGGGGAAAACCGTATTTTTGCACGAGTTTTTATATCCATTAATGCAGGGATATGATTCCGTGGCAATGGATGTTGACGTTGAAGTATGCGGGACAGACCAGATTTTTAATGCGTTAACGGGAAGAGACCTGCTTGAAAAAATTAAAGGGAAAGAGAAACATATTGTTGCGGTAACATTGATGGAAAATCCGAAAACAGGGGAATTGATGTCAAAAAGTAAGGGCACGGGTGTGTTTTTGAGTTCAACCCCAAATGAAATGTACGGGCAAATAATGGCTCAGCCCGATGAAATGATTAAAATATTATTTATAAACAACACATACCTGCCATTAGATAAAATAGAAAAAATAATGGCTTCTGAAAATTTTAGAAACGCAAAAGCAAAGCTGGCGCTTGAAATTGTAAAGATTTATCATGGAGAAAAACAAGCGCAAAAAGCAGGACAGGAGTTTGATAAAGTTTTTCACAATAAAGAATTGCCCACAGATATTCCGGTTTTTCAAACAGATAAAAATAATTATTTTGTTTTGGATTTATTGTTTGACGCAAAATTGGCTTCCTCAAAAAATGAGGCCAAGAGATTAGTTGAGGGCGGGGGAGTGGAAATGCAAATTGGAGAGAAAAAAGAAAAAATAAGCGATTGGAAAAAAGAAATTATTTTGGAAGACGGAATGGTTATAAAAGTCGGCAGCAGAAAATTCGTAAAAATTAAGCTTAAAATATAAAATGCATCAAAGATTTACAATAGTTGAAGCCTCAAAACATATAGGAGAAAAAGTAAAAGTTGCCGGCTGGGTAAATACGAGAAGAGCCCACGGTAAAATACTTTTTATCGACTTGCGCGACAGAAGCGGGATTTTACAGGTGGTTTTTGTTCCTTCAAACAAAGAAGTTTATGAATTAGCCGAAACACTAAGGCCGGAATGGGTGGTGGAAATTATAGGCCAGATTGTCAAAAGGCCTGAAAATATGATAAACCCTAAAATTGAAACAGGCCAGGTTGAACTCTCGGTTGAATCTTTAAATGTTTTGTCAGAAGCGCAAACTTTGCCTTTTTCAATTGAGGACTCGGGTTATGAAATAAACGAGGAAATAAGAATGAAGTATAGATATTTGGACTTGAGAAGAGAGAGATTAAAAGATAATCTTATTGTGCGGCATAAGGTAATAAAGTTTATGAGGGACTTTTTGTGCGGAGAAGGATTTATTGAAATTGAGACTCCGATGTTGACAAAATCAACGCCGGAAGGGTCTAGGGATTTTATTGTTCCGTCAAGATTGCATCCGGGCAGTTTTTACGCGCTTCCTCAATCGCCTCAGCAGTATAAGCAGCTTTTACAGGTCGCCGGTTTTGAAAGATATTTTCAAATTGCCCGCTGTCTTCGCGACGAAGACCCAAGAGGCAACAGGCAAGTTGAACATACGCAGTTAGATATAGAGATGAGTTTTGTTGAGCAAGAAGATGTTATGAATTTGATAGAAAGACTTCTCATAACTCTTATTAAAAATTTATATCCAAATAAAAAAATTCAAGAAATTCCTTTTCCGAGAATAAGTTATAAAGAGGCAATGGAAAAATATAATTCAGATAAGCCGGATATCCGCAAAGACAAGTCAGACCCAAATCTTTTGGCTTTTTGCTGGGTAATTGATTTTCCCTTTTTTGAAAAAAATGACGACGGCAAGTGGACTTTTACCCATAATCCATTTTCAGCCGCAAAGCCAGAATTTAGAGAAGATTTATTAAACAAAAAAAACATAGGAGATATTTTAACCACGCAATATGATATTGTGTTAAACGGCGTGGAGGCTGGAGGGGGGAGCATCAGAAATCATTTGCCGGAGGCGCTAGAATCTGTATTTGAAATAATGGGTTATAAAAAAGAAGAAATTAAAGAGAAATTCGGCCACATGCTTAATGCTTTTCAATTTGGCGCGCCCCCGCACGGAGGAATTGCTTTAGGCATAGACAGGGATTTGTCAATTTTACAAAATGAGCCGGATATAAGAGAGATAATGGCTTTTCCTAAAACAGGAGACGGCAGAGATTTAATGATGGGCGCCCCTTCAGAAGTTGATAAAAAACAGCTGGAAGAATTACATATAAAAGTTAGTCCGCCAAATTTAAAATTAGCTGACAAAAAAATAGCAAAAAAGAAAAAATAATGAATCTAAAACGTATATTTCAAGGTGTCTGCTTATCTTTTATTTTTCTTTTGTTTTCAGGTTGCGCGCTTTATGGCGTTAATGCTTTTTTTTCAGGTTTGACGCAGGGTATAAATGCGGGAGGTGCGTTGTCAGCTGACATATCTGGTGCTCAGAATAATGCTGGTTCTGAACCAGAAAATAACTTGCAAAATTCAGAATCAAAACCGCCGGAGATAAACGCAGAAGCGGCGATTTCTGTAAAAAGCAATTTTTCAGGAGAACAAAAAATTATTTTTGAAAAAAATGCGGATAAAGAACTTCCTATAGCAAGCTTAACAAAATTAATGACAGCTGTTGTTGTTTTGGAAAATTATGATTTATTGAAAAAGATAACTATCAGTGAAAATGCGGATTCGCAAGAGCTCATGGAGACAGATTTAAAAATAGGCGACACTTTCCCGACAATAGATATTTTATACATAATGCTTATTCAATCAAGCAACAAGGCTGCTTATGCTTTAACAGAGCAAATGGGAGAAGAAAAATTTACTGCTCTTATGAATCAAAAAGCATTAGAAATCGGGCTTGAAAATACTTTTTTTGAAGATGCTACGGGCCTGTCGCCTAAAAATATTTCTACGGCAAAAGATCTTGCAAAACTGGCAGGATACATACTCAAAAATCATTTTGAAATAGCAGAAATCACCAGGACAAAATTTTTCCCCCTGTCTAATTTAGGAGAAATAAAAAATACAAACGAACTTTTAGACGAAATTCCCAATATAGTTGGAGGGAAAACCGGCTTTACTCGCATGGCAAAAGGTTGTATGCTTTTAATTACGGATGATTTAGCATCTGACGGATATTTTATTCATATTATTTTAGGAGCTGACGACAGATTTTTAGAGACAAAAAAATTAATTGATTTTGCAGACCCCGTTAGAAGTTTGCGATAGATTATCATTGCAATAATAAAAATTTATAAAAAATTATTATTAAATTGCAAACTTCTAACTGGGCAAGTTAATGACAACTTTAGGATTTAGCGTCATCAAAATATTTACGCTTGCATCATTAGCCTCTGCTATAGCTATTTTGTGGTGCCCCTTGCTTACAAATTTTTTATACAAGCATAAGCTTTGGAAAAAATCTGCCCGCGAGAAAGCGATTACAGGAGAGGATGCAGTTGTTTTTAACAGCTTGCATAAGGAAAAAGAAGTCAGCACTCCCCGCATGGGCGGGCTGTTAATCTGGATTACAATTTTAATTGTAATTTTTTTATTTTTTTTAATTTCTTTGATTTTTCCCGGAAGCCCCTTGGCGCAATTTAATTTTTTGTCAAGAAGCCAGACATGGCTACCCCTTTTTACTTTAATAGTAGCGTCAACATTAGGGCTGGCAGATGATATTTTGCAAATCTACGGAAAGGGAAAATATATCGGCGGTGGGCTGTCTTTGAAAAAAAGGCTTTTAGTGGTAGTTTTGATTGGTTTGGTTGGAAGCGTTTGGTTTTATCAAAAATTAGGATGGGATGTTGTTTACATTCCATTTTTAGGAGATGTTTCAATAGGATTTTGGTATATTCCTTTATTTATTATAGTTATGCTTGCTTGCTGGTCAGGAGGAGTTATTGACGGATTAGACGGATTGGCAGGCGGAACATTCGCTTCAATTTTTGGCGCTTTTACGATTATTGCTTTTTCTCAGGGAAAAATTGATTTGGCTTCTTTTAGCGCTGTAATCTGCGGGACATTATTTGCATTTTTGTGGTTTAACATACCGCCCGCCAGATTTTATATGGGAGAAACCGGAATGCTGGGGCTCACGTCAGTTCTAGCGGTAGTGGCATTTTTAACGGATTCCGTGTATGTTCTGCCCATAATCGCCGGGCTTTTAGTGATAGAAGTTTTATCTGTGCTTTTACAGCTTTTTTCCAAAAAATTCAGGCATAAAAAAGTTTTTCTCTCCACGCCGATTCATCATCATTTTGAAGCATTGGGCTGGCCGTCTTATAAGGTCACAATGCGATTTTGGATTATTGGTATTGTGCTTGCGATTATTGGAGTAGCGATTAGATTGCTTGATTGATAGAAATAATCCAAAGTCGCGTTTTAAACGCCTCAACGGGAAATCCCGTTGAGGCGTTTTGATATTGATGTCAAAAAGGGTTGGCTACGCTTTGCCGCAAGCCTCGTCCTTCACGGCGGGGCGGTGGTCGGCATTTAAAACATATACAACACATACGCCGTAAGACTGCTATAGCAGTCTTACGGCGTATGTGTTGTGCGACATATGTCGTGCGACAAAACAATACTTCCCTTGGGTCTGTGTACATTACCCCACTTCCTTGACATAGCCACAAATTTAGGTAGTATGGGTATATATTATGGATTATAAAACAAAAGAATTTTTTTTAATTTTGACAGCTATTTTTGCTGTTTTTTCAGTGGCGTTTGGATTTGCCGTAGTATCGTTAGCCCAATATAACTATGGTAATTGTAACTACCACGCATACAGAGATTGCGTCGGCAGTTCAATCTATTGGTTTGATTCCTGTTCAACAAGGCAGGATCTTTTTCAGGATTGCGCATCTTTGGGCCAAACCTGCCAATACGGCCAATGCGTTGCTAAAATTCAGCCTGTTTATATGGCGCATCAAAAAATTAGCTGTTCCGGAAATAATTTATACTGGTATGATTCATTGGGAGCTGTCAATTCTTTATATAAAAATTGCCAAGACGCAAACAGCTGTACAATTGACAGCTGTTCAGGAGATAAATGCTCTAATATATTAAAATGCGACGGGTCAACCTGTCTTACGGGTTCCGCCGACTATAATTCTTATTGCGCCTCTGTCAGCAATTGCGGAAATGGAACATGCGAGGAAAATTTAGGCGAAACTTCTGCCAACTGCCCGGGCGATTGTAAAACAAATAATCCTAACAATAATCCTACCAATTTATTAGTCTCATTTATAGCTAAGCAGGATGCGTCTTTACAGCAATGGGACAAAAATGTGCAAGTCCAGCCAAATTCCACTGTCTATTTTATGATTGCTGTAAATAATAATTCAGATGTTTCAGCTGATAATGTAAATATCTCAGTTAATATTCCCGCAGAAATTTCTCTTTTAGGAAATTTAAAAATTAATGATGTCTCTGTTGCCGGCGACATAGCTTCAGGAATTAATTTGGGTTCTGTTCCGTCCAAAACATCAAAATCTGTGACTTTTGAAGGCAAGGCTCAGGCATTTAGCATTCAAGAGCAAAAACAAGCTACGACTACAATCAGCGCAGGAGGGTCAAACCAGTCAGATTTTGTTGATCTCAGTTTTAATCCGAGCCAGTCAGTTTCTGCCAGTGTTTCTTCAACTGCGGATAATTCGGGATTTATGAATTTTCTTAAGCGCTGGTATCTGTGGATTTTAGCTGCAATAGTTCTGATTTTTCTGTTTATAATTGTGTTCAGGCGTTTTTCAGCCAGCGCATAAAATATACTCTTAAAACTGCCGTTCTGCGGCAGCTTTTAATTTAAGCAAAATTTTGCTATAATTAAATATAATTATGGACAAACAGCCGACTATTTTTGAATTTACCTCGTATAAATTTGAGCCCGCACTAAAAAGGGTTTTATTTAGTTATAAGCAGGAATTTGTAGATAGCGAACCTTTGAATTTTACTGAAACTCTGCTTTTGCCTGAAGTGCCGAATTTAGAGGGCCTACCCGAAGGATTAGTGGATAAAGTTTTGCAAGGGGTTCATTTAATTTTGGGCGTCAGCTATTATAAGTCTTATTGTGCGACAAAGTTAAAAATTCCTTATGTGCTGTCTCAAAAAGAGGCCACTTTTTGGAACGTCGTTTATAAAAAGGGGTTAGGAGAATTTTATTACAGAAATAATTTAGACCATAAAATATCACCCAAGTTTTCTTATAATAAAAACGTAAAAGATAAAAACTATTTTTTAGATAAAAATGGAAAATGTCTTGTTGCCATTTCCGGCGGAAGAGATTCAATCGTAGCAGCCGAACTTTTGAAGTATCAGGGGATTGATATAACTGCTTTTTTCACCGAAACACAAAAAGAATCGACAATTGTGAACAAAACGATTGAAATATTGGGGGTGAAGTCCTTAAAATTTAGGAGAGTTTTAGATGAGAAAGTATTTCAAAATCATAAATATAACGGTCATGTGCCAGTTTCTGCAATGTTTGCTTTTTTGGGAATTTTGTATGCAGTTTTGTATAGATGCTCTTACTGTATAATGGCAAACGAGCATAGTAGTAATTTTGGTAACGTAAAACATAAGGGACTGGTTATAAATCACCAATGGTCTAAATCATCAGAGTTTGAGAGCATGTTTTGTGATTATGTAAATAATTTCATAACTCCCGATGTTCGTTATTTTTCTTTATTAAGACCCTTTTACGAAATAAGAATCGCGGAATTATTTTCAAAATATAAACAATATTTTTCTTTTTTTTCCAGCTGTAATAAAAATTTTAGAATAGCCGAAGACAAAAAATCCGAGCTTTGGTGCGGACAATGTCCTAAATGTGTTTTCGTATTTACCTTGCTGTCAGTTTTTTTATCAAAAGATGAGTTGTTGGGCATTTTTAAAAAAAATCTTTACCAAGATGCAAACCTTCTGCCTCTGTTTAAAGACATTTTGGGGTTTGGAAAGTTAAAGCCATTTGATTGCGTCGGGACATTTGAGGAATCAAAGGCAGCTTTTGCGCTTGGCGCTAAAAAATTTAAAAATGATTTCATAATAAAAACACTTCTACCTAAAGTAAAAATTAAAAAAAATATTATCAGTGGGTTATTTAAAACTCATCAGGCGAATAACATTCCAAGTCAATTTAGATTTTTAGGAATGAAAAATATTCTAATTTTAGGTTATGGCAGGGAAGGAGAGGTAACAAAAAAATACATAAAAAAAAATTATTCTAATCTTAAAATTGGCATAGCAGACCTTAAGTTCGGCAAA
>Ga0155759_156_pt1 | contig 15628 bp, 13 predicted proteins | sample RifCSPlowO2_01_FD_107413 | JGI IMG/M metagenome (GOLD analysis project Ga0155759, IMG submission 107413) | Candidatus Staskawiczbacteria bacterium RIFCSPLOWO2_01_FULL_37_25b | reverse complement strand
GACGCAACAACTCCAATTATTTCCGGATACAGTCCAGCCAGCGGCTCAACTACTGCCGATTCAACTCCAACAATAACTTTGACAACCGACGAGAGCGGAGATTGTTATGCATCAACAAGCGATGAATCTTATGACGATATGTCAACTGATACTAATTGCACAGGAGACGGCACAACTTCCCACTCTTGCACATTAGGAGATTTAGGGGCAGACGGAGCTAAAACAATTTACTTTAGCTGTGAAGACGACACTACAGCTTCTCCAAACAAACACACGGCAGACAATAATGGTTCAATAACTTTGACATTAGACTCAGCGGCGCCGGTTGCCTCTGGTTTTGACCCTGCTGAAGGATTTAGAACTTTGCCTTCTTCTATCACGTTTACCTTAAATGAAGTCGGATACTGCAGGAGTTCATCTTCTGATTTAGCATACAGCTCAATGACCAGCGCTAATGATTGCTCTGGAGGAGGCACTACTTCTATTGCTTGCAACGTTTCTAACAGCGAGCCATACTCTCTTACTGCGTATATATCCTGCCAGGATATACTTGGAAACGAAAATACAGCAGCAAATAATAATCAACTTTACTATCATCTGCCTGGCGGCGGAGGGGGAGGGGGAAGTTGGTACGAGCCTGCCGTAGAAATAATTGAGAAGACCGTAGAGGAAGTTAAAAAAATCCCGGAAAAAGTTGTAGAACAAGTTAGCCAGCAGGTGTCTGAAATCGCCAAAACTCTTTTGCCAGAACCCGAAGAGCAAAAAATTACTTATCCGCCGATAGAAGAATCGGTGGCAGAGGAGGCGCCTTTAGTTTTTCAAACACCTCAAAGCATTATTCCGCCATTATCTATCGGGGATTTTGTTTTAGCTCCTTTGCCAAAAGACATCAAATCTTTAATTGCTAAATTTCCGGCACTTAAAAATACTTTTGAAAAATTAGGCATAAACAAAATAACAGACCTGCAGGAAATAAGGACAGGTTCGTTTAATTTGCCGGCTCTAAACGAAATCCTGCCAGAGTTAAGCCATGGAATTCTGCTGTCTAAAATATCAGCGATTGAAAAAGAAAAAATACCAACTAACATTGTTTTTGCCAGCATGGCAGAAGAAAAAATTGGGTTGAATATAAAAATTTCTATTACAAACGAGGACAAGCCCATTCAAACAATTAGAACGATAGAAAATCAAATTATTGCTTTGTCTGTAAAGCCAGAATCTGCGCCAGAATCAGTAAAAGGATATGTTATTTTTAAAGGCAAAAATAGTCCTGTTGCTTTTGCCGCAGGATTGAGCGTCTTGTTAACCCAACCGCAAAAAACAGACCTTGTTTTGAATGTTTTTGACTATACAGACATAGATAAAGACGAGATTTATACAGCCAGCATAGTAGCTCCTAAAGTAGCCGCGGATTATGAAATAAAGACAGTAATTAATTATAAAAATCCTGTTATTTATTCTGAAGAACTTTCAACAATTATGGTTGTTGACCCTGAAGGGTATATTTACAAAAAAATTAATGATTCAGAGGAAAGCAGGATTAAAGGAGCAAAAGTCTCCATATACTGGTTAAATCCAGAGACAAAACAATACGAAATTTGGCCAGCCAAAAATTTTCTGCAGGAAAATCCCCAAATAACAAATGCTACAGGAAAATATTCTTTTATGGTGCCCGAAGGCAGTTATTATTTAAAGGTCGAACATATGCTGTATGCTGACTGGCAGTCCGAATCATTTGAAGTTCAGCAGGGAACAGGAGTGCATATAAATATTGAGTTGAAGCCTAAAAATTGGCTGCTTGCTGTTTTTAGCCCGGGGGCTTTATTGATAGCTGTGGCCTTATTGCTTTTGACAGGAGCTATATTGGCGTCAGCTGTTTTGATTTCTTCAAGTATACAGCGAAAAAAGTGAAAATTATTAATTCTAAATAATTTTACAGATGAAAACTTCCGAAAAAGTATTAATAGCGCTTGTAGCGGTATTTGTTTTGGCTAGCGCCTATTTATTGACGCAGTATGTTTTAGCCAAGACGCAGTTGAGAGAAGTCAATAAAATTGTGAAAGCCCAGCAGATAAACGATAAGATAGTATTTTTTACTCAGCTTTTTATTGACAAGGTTTTAAGCGGCCAGACAGATGTCTCTTTTGAAGACCGTTTGCAGTTAGAAAACGCTGTAAGGGAGCTTAACGACCAGGAAATTTTTGACCAATGGCAAAAATTTGTGAAAGGCGGGACAGAGCAGGAAGGCCAGCAAAATTTAACGAAACTTTTGAAGTTATTAGTAATAAAAATTTATTATTAGGAGGGTTGGCACAAGGTCAGTAGTCTGTAAAATTTGCTAATAACCTTCTGCTACCCCTCCTGATAAGCTATTGGGACGTCATGCGTCCCAATGTCAAAATTAAGCAATGGATTTAACAACAATATTTTTAATTTTAATTGTAATTGGTTTAGCCGCCGTAATTTTTTTATTGCTGAAAAAGAAACCGGAAAAAGAAGACGGCAGTTCTTTGTTGATGTTGCAGCAGCAAATGAACCATATCTCGCAGGTTTTGGATTCAAAATTATCAGAGTCAAATAAAAATTTGCAGCAGCAGTTTTCCCAGTCAGCAGATATTATAAGAAACGTAACAGAAAGATTAACCAGATTAGATGAAACAAATAAACAGGTAATAGGATTTGCCGACCAGTTAAAAAATTTGCAGGACATTTTAAAAAATCCGAAGCAGAGGGGGATTTTGGGCGAGTATTATTTGGAAACCGTATTAAAAAATGTTTTGCCTCCGGGGTCTTTTCAGATGCAATATGGCTTTTCAAACGGGGAGATTGTTGACGCAGTCGTATTTATTGACAAAAGAATAATTCCCATTGATTCAAAATTTTCTCTGGAAAACTATAACAGAATGATAGAAACAAGAGACCCGGTTGAGAAAAAAAGATTGGAAACCGCTTTTGTAAATGATTTGAAATTAAGGATTGAGGAAACATCAAAATATGTAAGGCCCGAAGAAAAAACAACGGATTTTGCTTTTATGTTTATTCCCTCGGAAGCTGTTTATTATGATTTGCTTATAAATAAGGTAGGGGTTATTACGGAAGACACAAATAATCTTATTTATTACGCAGGAAAGAAAAAAGTTGTTGTTGTTTCACCGACTTCATTTTTAGCTTATTTGCAGACGGTTTTACAGGGCATGAGAAACCAAAAAATTTCAGAGCAGGCGCAGACAATTATCAAAGAAGTTGAAAAGCTGGGCAAGCATTTGTTTGTGTATTCAGAATATATGAAACGTTTGGGCCAGCATTTAGACACAACTGTTTCAAGCTACAACAAGGCTGGTAAAGAATTGCAGAAAATAGACAAAGACGTGGTAAAACTTACGGCAGGAGAAGCAAAAATTGAAATAGACGAGGTAGAGCGACCAGAGCTTTCGGGGGTTGACGAATAGAGTTTAAAATGATAAACTGATAAATTATGTCAAAAATATGATAGCAATCATTAAAACTGGGGGCAAACAATATATTGTAAAGCCCGGAGACAAATTAAAAGTTGAAAAATTGGACAAAAAAGAAGGAGCTGAAATCAGCTTTACGGATGTTTTATTGGTTGAAAAAAACAAAAAGCTTGAAATCGGAACTCCTATGGTAAAAGCAGAGGTTCAGGCAAAGATTTTAAAGCACGGGAAAGGAGATAAAATTATTGTTTTTAAATATAAGCCAAAAAAGAGATACAGCAGAAAAATCGGCCACAGACAGCCATATACGGAAATAGAGATTTTAGGAATCAAAAATTAAGGATAAAACCCGCTTGTTGCGGGTTTTATGAAAAATGTTTTTTGCTCGTTCACAATAAGGAGGATTTAAAATGAAAGACAAGGCGCCCCTAAAAGATTCAATGGTTTTGACAAGAAATCTTTCGCCCTATGACGAAATGTTATTGGAAATGGTTCAAGGTTTGGGAGGATTTAATAATGCTCATACTCACATTGATAGAGCAGATACTTTAGATGATAAATATTTGCGGCATATCAATACAACTCCGTTAGAAGCCAGCAGTTTACCATTGTCTGTTAAACAAAATTTGGTAGGGGATTTGCACAGAGGATTGGCTTACACAGAAGAAGATTTGCGGGAAAGAATGAGCCGAGTAATTACTAGATTGATCAGTTATGGTACGACGCGACTGGCCACTTGTATTGATGCAACCAGCGATATTGCAGAAAATGGATTGCTTGCTTTCAAAATTGCGGCTGAATTTAGAGAAAAGTTTGCCGGCCAGATTAAAATTGAAATAGGCCCGAATCCTATTTTTGGATTCAAAAAGGGAAGCGGGCGATGGGAGATATTTGTTGAAGCCGCTAAAACAGCTGATTTTCTTTCGGGATTGCCGGAGAAAGATGAATTTGTTGATTTGACCAGCCAGGACGGAAGAGTCGGTTTTTGCAAACATTTGAGGATGGTAATGGAGTTAGGATGCGAGCTTAAAAAGGAAGTCCATTTGCATCTTGATCAGGCAAACGATCCGAATGAAATTGGAACAGAAACTTTGCTTGAGGGTCTTAAATGGATTGACCAGCCGCAAATTTCCAATCATAACGGGCCCACAGTGTGGGTGATACATATGATTTCTCCGTCAGGATATAGCGAGAGCAGATTTAGCAAATTAATTGACGGATTACAGAAATTTAATATCGGCGTGATTGTCTGTCCGACCGCGGCTATTTCTATGAGACAGCTCAGGCCGATTGTTTCTCCTACGCATAATTCTATAGTTCGGATACTGGAACTATGCAAGGGAAAAATTCCTATTTTAATGGGTTCAGATAATATTTGCGATGTTTTTGTGCCCCAGAGCGACGGAGATATGCTCACAGAAATTAAAATGGGTGGACATGCGGTCAGGTTTGCTATTCCATATGTATGGGCAAAACTTGGCGCCGGCATTTCTCTTAATGAAGTGGACAGGACAACCGTGGGCAGGGTTCTTTATCAGGATAGAAAGGCATTCAGCAATATTGTGCCCGATTGGCTTCCGGCAGTTGATTAACAGATAATTATGGCCCAAAGAAATTTGGGTCTTTTTATTTTACTTTCAAATATAAAATATATAAAAAGTAAAATAACCCTTCACCAATTTGACTAAAATTTTTGTATCACTAAAAAGACAGCCGAAGGCGATTTGCCTTACAATAAATTTATTAGAAAAAACCCGGCTGAAATTGGTGATGGGGTTTATTCAAATTTAAAAATAAGATAATATGACAAAATATGGACAAACAAATCAGATGGCTTTTGAAAGAAAAGTATAATAATAAGCCGACGAAACAATTTTACAAAGACATTGAACGGCTCAACGGCGATGAGCCGTTGGATTATGTAATAGGATTTACAAAGTTTGGGGCACCCCCTGGGTCGTGTAAAATTGATTTGTCAAAAAAGCCGTTGATACCAAGGCCTGAAACAGAATTTTGGGTCAAAGAAGCCATAAAAGAGATCCGAGTCTCGTCAGAATTTACGCCATGGCGTAAATTCTGTCACAAGCATAAAATATATAAAATAAGAGTTTTAGATATTTTTTCCGGATCCGGCTGTATAGGAGTTGCTGTTTTAAAGCATATTAAAAATTCAAAAGTTGATTTTTCAGACAGTGATAAAAATTGTTTAGAACAAATTAAAATAAATTTAAAAATAAATAAAATTAAAGAAAATAGATTTAAGGCAATTCAGTCTGATGTTTTCAAGAATATAAAAAGCAAGTATGATTTTATTTTTGCCAATCCGCCTTATGTTGCTGTAAAAAATAAAAACAAAATTCAAAAATCAGTTTTAAAATATGAGCCGAAAAAAGCTTTGTTTGGAGGAGGAGACGGGCTTTTTTATATTAGAAAGTTTTTGAAACAAGCTAAAAATTATTTAAACTCGGGTGGCGTTATTTTTATGGAATTTAGTCCGGAACAGAAAAAACAAATTGAAAAATTAATCTTAAAATATAAATATAAAAATTATAAATTTTATAAAGACCAACACAAAAGATGGAGGTGGGCGGGTATTAGTAATGAGTAAAAGGTAATGGGTGGCGGGTAGCAGGTAATGAAAAAAGAGAATTTATCCCGTTAGAAATTTATTAACAAATAAATTTCTAACGGGATTTACTATTTTGTTTTTTGTGATAAAATAAGGTAATTTAAAATATGACAAAATCGATACAGCTATCGCCGAATTCTTTGAATTTATATTTGGAATGCCCGCATTGCTTTTGGTTAGACAAAAATATGGGAATTAAAAGGCCTCCTCCTTATCCTTATGCCTTAAATTCCGCTGTAGATACCTTGCTGAAAGAAGAGTTTGATGCGTACCGGTCAAAAAATTTACCGCACCCCATGCTCAAAGAAAATAATATAAATGCGCGATTATTCGGCAATCAAAAATTGCTTAACCAGTGGCGGAATAATTTTGCCGGAATAAGATTTTTTGACCCGAATTTGCAGGCAACTTTATTTGGGGCGGTAGACGATGTTTTGGAATTTGAGGAAGGAAAAATCGCCCCGTTAGATTACAAATCAACGGGGAGTTCGGCAGCTAATGTTTACGACAGATTTCAACTGCAATTGGACACTTACACGTTTTTAATGGAAAAAAACGGATTTAAAACCACAAGAAAAGGATATCTGGCTTTTTATATCGTGGACAAAAGCAGGGGATTTATAGACAGGCTTCCGTTCCGCAAAGAAATGGTGCAAATAGAAACAAATCCTTCGGATATTTATGAAATTTTTAAAGACGCGGTGAATTGCTTAAAACAGCAGGCTCCGCCTCCGCACAGCTCAGATTGCAAATTTGCCAATTGGCTTCGCGAAGCAAAAAATTTTACAAATTGATTTTTTTTTAAAATAAAATATATGAATATTAAAAATATGATAGGAAAAATAGGCAGGGTTAAAAAAATAAAAAAAAGATGGCTGGCTGCAATAATTATTGTTTTACTGATAGCCGGATATTTTATTATTCCGCAATTTTTTAAGAGTCCGACAGACGCATATGTTACAGAAAAAATAAGCAAAGGAGAGGTTTTGCAGGAAGTTTCTGAAACCGGAAACGTTGAAGCGACAGATAACATCAGTTTGGGATTTAAAACACTCGGCAAGGTTTCAAAAATATATGTGGCTGTGGGCAATGATGTAAAATCAGGAGATATTTTAGCCAGCCTGGATTTAGCCCAGCTGTCAGCGCAATTGCAGTCAGCTAAAGCGGCATTGACTTCGGCTAACAGCCAGTATGCAAAATTATTGAACGGCGCCACGTCGGAGGATTTGAAAACTGCCGAAGACACTGTTATTTCATCCCAACAAACTTTAGACAATGATTATAACGGGTCAATAAATATTTTAAACAACGCTTATACAAGCATATATAACGCTCACGCCGCCGCGCTTTCTCTGCAAAACGATTATTTTTCAGCTGGCGACCAGGAGGGAATAAAGGTTCAGGATGCTAAAATAAGCATAAACAGCGATATGGCAAACGCCAAGTCAAGTTTGGAATCTGCGCAAAATAATCCTGCGCCCGCCAACATAGATGCAGCTATTTCAGAAATTATTAAAGATTTGAACGACACTTATAACGGCTTAAAAATTATACGCGACCAATGCGACCGGGGAATTTATTATGCGACAGTTTCTTCTACAGACAAAACAGCCATTGATACCCAGAAAACAAACATTTATACAACCTTAACCAGCGTTACAACTTTACAGCATACAATATCTTCGGACAAAATAACTTTGCAAAAAGCAGAAGATGCTTTGGCTTTGAAGGGAGCTGCTCCAAGGCAGGAAGACATTGATTCGGCTCAAGCTTCAATAAATCAGGCGCAGGCAAATGTTGATTTATACCAGAGCCAGTTAAATGATAATTATTTAAGGAGCCCGATAGACGGCAAAATCACGGATGTCAACGTAAAAGTCGGCGAAGTGGTTTCGCCGAGCCAGTCTGTTGTTAATTTACTTTCTTTGAATCCCTTTGAAATAAAAGCCAATATTTATGAAGAAGATATAGTAAAAGTAAAGCCGGAAAATTCTGTAAAAATTGATTTAATCGCATTTCCGCAGCAGACTTTTTTAGGAAAAGTTGTTTCTATCAGCCCCGGAGAAAAAATAGTCGGCAACGTTGTTTATTATGAAATAACCATTGATTTTCCAAATCAGCCGGAAGGCATAATGTCTGGCATGACAGCTGACATAATTATTGAAGCAAATAAAAAAGAAAATGTTTTGAGGGTTTCTAAATCAGCCGTTGAAACAATAGACGGAACCCAAATGGCGCAAGTTGTAAGAAAAGGAAAAATAGAAGACCAAATAATAACTACGGGCCTGGAGGGAAACGATTATTATGAAATTGCCTCGGGATTAAATGAAGGAGACGAAATAGTTACGGGGAAAAAATAAAATGGAACCGTTAATAAAATTAGAAAATGTCTGGAAAAAATATAAGCTCGGAGAAACAGAAGTGTCTGTTTTAAAAGAAATTAATCTGGATATTCAGCCGGGCACTTTCGCAACTATAATGGGGCCTTCGGGGTCGGGCAAATCAACTTTAATGTATCTTTTGGGGCTTTTGGATATTCCTTCTGAAGGAAAAATATATATGCGGGGACAGGATGTGTCAGAGTTTTCTGAAGATAAATTAGCCGAATTACGCGGAGAAAAAATAGGATTTATTTTTCAGCAGTTTAATCTTCTGCAAAACCTTACGGCTTTAGAAAATGTTATGTTGCCCATGATTTTTCAACAGGTGCCGGAAGCGGAAAGAAAGGATAAAGCAATGAAATTATTGGAATCTGTGAACTTGGGGAAAAGAATAAATCATAAACCTTCAGAAATGTCAGGCGGAGAACAGCAAAGAATTGCTATCGCAAGGTCTTTGGCAAATAACCCGGAAATTTTAATTGCAGACGAGCCGACGGGAAACCTTGACTCTACAACAGGAAAAATGGTTATGGAAATTTTAACAAAACTGCATAGAGAACAGAACAAGACCATTGTTGTTGTAACTCATGACCCAAATATTGCCCATTACAGCCGCAATATAATACACATACAGGATGGTCTGATTGTTGCCAATCATTTTAAAAACGAAGAAGTTTTATGGGCAGAAAACGGCAAAACAAATTTAAAAAATGTTTAAAATTAATTTTAACAATTTAAACCCCGTTAGAAATTGAAAGCGGGGGATAAAAAATCAGTATTTATGGCATTATCCAAGTTAGGCGGAATTTCTAACGGGGTAAAAGAGTATTTTAAAATAGCGATTAAAAGCATCGCAAGGAGGCGCGTGAGGTCTTGGCTTACAACAATAGGAATTGTAATAGGAGTTTTTTTAATTGTTTCTTTGCTGTCTTTATCACAGGGCTTAAAAAATGCCGTTTTAAACCAGCTGAATATGATAGGAAAAGATTTAATTATGATTATGCCCGGAGACATAAGCAATTTTACTTCCCTTGTCAGCGGAGACGAGCTTTCTGACGAAGACATTAAAATTATAGAGCAAACAGAAGGAGTGGCCAAGGTTGTATCTATTGATTATACTTCTGTTGTAATGCGCTATAACAATCAGAAAAAAACAGTTTTATTATATGCCACTGATTGGAGGCGCGGGCTCGATGTTTTTAAAAATGATGTGGGCTGGTCTTTGGCTGACGGCAGATGGCCTGCTCCCCAAAAGAATGAAATTATTGTGGGAAGCATTGTGGCTTCTGAAATGTTTCCTTCGTTGAGGGTGGGCACGGAAGCTGTTATAAAGGGAAGAAAGTTTATTATTGTCGGAATTTTAAATTCCGTAGGTTCAAAACAGGATGATTCAATGGTGGGTATTGATTCTAATATTTTTGCGTCCTTAACCGGCGAGCGTACGGGAGCCAAACAGGCTATGGCAAAATTGAAAGCAGGATATTTTCCTGATGTTGTGGCGGAAAAAATAAAAAGCAATCTTAACGAAAACAGGAAAAGGCAGATGGGGCAGAAAGAAACTGATTCTTCTTACACGGTTTTAACTTCAGAAAAAGTGATGAGCATTGTCGGAAACATATTGGGCATAATACAGGCGGTAATTATCGGATTTGCATCAATTGCTATTATTGTCGGCGGTATCGGAATTATGAATACAATGTACACTTCTGTCACAGAAAGAATCAAGGAAATAGGAATAATGAAGGCAATTGGAGCTAAAAACAAAACAATAACAACGATATTTTTGATTGAATCTGGAATTTTTGGAATGTTGGGCGGGCTGGGCGGAACTTTGCTTGGCGTTTTGTTGGCTAAAGCAATTGAAATATATTTTCAGGTGCACCCTCTTTTTTATATCAAGGCCGATGTAAGCCCTCAGCTTATATTGTTTAGTTTAACTTTTTCTTTTTTGGTGGGATGCATTTCAGGATATTTTCCGGCAAGGTCGGCTGCAAAATTAAAACCGGTTGACGCTTTGAGATATGAATAGGCTGTGGTAAAATAAAATAATAGAATTAAGAATTAAATTTATGAAATTTAAATTTAAAAAATCTTCGGGCGTGCCCGCCGAAGCCCGAAGGGCGGAGGCGGGGCAGGTTTCAAGAATGCTTTTAGTTCTGGCAATCATAGTTCTGGTTGCCGTGGTTATTACTTATTTAATTATTAAAATGGCAGAAAAGCCGCCAAAGCCCAATCCCAATCCAGGACCGATAGTGGTACAGCCCGTTTACAGCCAAACTTTGGGTAATATTAATTTCAGCCATAAAAGCACTGTTGATATGGGAAATATTTTGAGAGCATCTGAAGCCCAAAGCACTACAACGTGGCAGAAGGATTTGACTACAACGGAAAGGTTTATAAAAGTGACAATAGGGGCGCAGAACGAGGGAAAAGAAAACATACCGGAAAGGTCATGGGATATAGGCAATATTGTTGACTCTGAAGGCAGGATTTTTGAGCCCTTGGAAGGATATACGATTTCTCCGTGGCTTCCTTCAAATAACGGCTGCCAGAATTTGTTAAAACCGGCTTTTGAGCCGACTTTGTGCGTAAAAATATACGAGGTGTCAAAAAAATCCACAGGATTAAAAGTATATGTGATAACAGGAAAAGATAACGCCCCAAATAATTTTTCTTCAGACAAAGTGGATACAGCCTTAATTGATTTAATATATTAGACCCGTTGCTTAATAAAATTCGTCGCGGAAATTGAGGGTTCGCGGGTGGTTTAATTTCGCAGCCCGAACACTCAATTTGCAGCAGATTTCTTATTAAGCAACAGGTCTATTAAACAAATATGGATGACAAAGATAAAAAAGAACAAATAAAAGCTCCTTTGCCTTCGCAATCTTTGCCTGGCGAAAATTGGGAGAAAAATAGAAAAATTTCAGCCGGAGAGCAAAGAGTAGAGTTTAGAAGAGAGGGAGAACCCGTCACAGAGAAAAGAGAGATTTCTAAAGATGAAAAAATTGTCGCAGACGAATTGAGAAGGGAAATAGAATTAATGGAAGTGGAAGGCGGGTTGAAAGAGCAGGCAAAAAAGAAAGCCCAGGAGATTGAGTTTTTGGGAGAAAAAGAAAAAATTGAGCATCTCTTAAAAATTGCCCGTGAAAAGGGGGTTGTTTTTGCGATAAAAATCGCCAAAGAAATGAAAGACGCTTATATTTTGGACACTTTGCACGATATATTAGCCCGCGAAGGATATTATAAAAAGCTTGGCCAATCTGCTGGCGATAATAACGACGACGACAATAAAACTTAAATTTAATTCATGTCTATTATTATTTCGGGGCTTATTTTAGTTTTTTTACTGGCAGTGCTGGCTTTTGTTATAGCCCTGAAAGCTGAAACAAATGAAAAAAATTCTGTTTTTGGCGGATTAGAGCAGGTTTTGTTTTTGGTTACAATGCCCAAAAATCCGCCTAAAAAAGAGGCGGACGAGCGCAAAGAAGAGAAACTGATGATTTCCCAGATGGAACAGGTTTTTTCTAATTTTTTGTATTTAAAAAAACGGAGGCTTTTTCAGGAGCCGCCGTCTGTTGCTTTTGAAATTGCCTCGCAAATAGGTAGCTCTGATATTTCTTTTTATGTCGGCGTGCCAAAATATTTAGAATCTGTTTTTGAAAAATATGTGCAGGGAGTTTATCCTTCGGCCGTTGTAGACAAAATTCCGCAGGATTACACTGTTTTTGAACCGCAGGGCGCTACAGCAGGAGCATATTTAAGGCTTTCAGAAAATTCTTTGTTTCCCATAAGCACATACCAGCTTTTAGAAAAAGACCCTTTATCTCTGCTTAGCAATAATTTAAGCAAAATAAAAGCTGACGAAGGGGGAGCCGTGCAGGTGATGATAAGGCCGGTTTCAAAATTAAATTTGCGGAGAAAAGGGGAAAAAGCGTTAAAAAAAATAAGGGAGGGAAAATCTGTCAGAACAGCTGCGACGCAGGCATTTTACGGCCCTGTGATGGAAATTGTTGACGAAATTATAAATCCGCCAAAAGCAAAAAACAAACAGCAGTCCAATCCCAATTTAGACCAATTCGGAAAGCCCAAAGAACAGGGATATGACCAAAAAGGGTATGAGGCGATACAAAATAAAATACAAAAACAGCCTTTTGAAACCAATATAAGAGTTGTAGCTTCAGCAAGGTCGCAAGAAAGGGCAGAGGATATTTTAGACCACCTGATTTCTTCATTCAGCCAGTTTTCAATGTCAGCTTTAAACAGTTTAGAACCTAAAAAAGTTTACAAAAGAGAATTAAGGAAATTTATTTATGATTTCAGCTTCAGAAATTTTAATCAAAATCAAAAAAGCGTTTTAAATTTAGAAGAACTGGCGTCTATTTATCATTTTCCAACCCATTTTATTGAAACTCCGTATATTAAAGCCGCAAAATCGGGCACCGCAGCTCCCCCTTCCGAACTGCCGGATTCAGGAGCTAATTTAATTGGAAAAGTTGAATTCAGAGGCGAAGAAAAAAAAGTTTATTTTGCCACGCCAGAAGACAGAAGAAGGCATTTTTATATTATTGGTCAGACCGGTACTGGAAAAACCAGCCTTATAAAAGATATGGTCAGGCAGGATATTGAAAATGGAGAAGGCGTGGCCGTTATAGATCCGCACGGAGATTTAATAGAAGAAACTCTGGCTAATATTCCAAAGTCAAGAGTTGATGATGTAGTTTTATTTGAACCGTTTGATTTAGAAAGGCCCTGCGGCTTGAATATGCTTGAATATGACACGCCGGAACAGAAAGATTTTGCCATACAGGAGATGATAGCTATTTTTTATAAATTATTTCCGCCGGAAATTATCGGCCCGATGTTTGAGCACTATATGAGAAACGCAATGCTGGCCTTAATGGCAGACAAAGATGCTCCCGGCACTTTGGTTGAAATTCCAAAAATGTTTACAGACCCCCAGTATCTGCAGGAAAGAATAAAAAATGTTTCAGACCCGATTGTTAGAAATTTTTGGCTAAAAGAATGGGCGGCCACAACAGGGAATACAAGGTCTGATATGTTAGGATACGTTGTTTCAAAAGTGGGCAGGTTTATTGAAAACGAAATGATGAGAAATATTATCGGGCAAGGCAGGTCTGGTTTTGATTTGGCAAAAATAATGGATGAAGGAAAAATATTTTTAGCTAATTTATCAAAGGGATTGACAGGTGAGGTAAACAGTTCTTTATTGGGTTTGATTTTAGTTTCAAAAATGCAGATGGCTGCAATGAGGAGGGCAAGAATTCCAGAAGACCAGAGAAAAGATTTTTATTTGTATGTTGATGAGTTTCAGAATTTTACAACAGACAGCGTGGCAACAATTTTGTCAGAGGCAAGGAAATACAGATTAGATTTAATTATAGCCCACCAATATATGCCCCAGTTAAAGCAAGAAATAAGAGATGCCGTTTTGGGAAATGTGGGCACAATCGGCGCATTTAGAATTGGAGCGGAAGACGCAGAAAATTTAGAAAAGCAATTTGAGCCGAATTTTTCAAGATTTGACTTAGTAAATCTAGATAATTTGAATTTGATAATCAAAATGATGATTGGAGGAAAAACTTCAACTTCGTTTAAGATGCAATTGATGCCATTTCACAAAGGCAGAATAGAGATTGTAGAGCCGATTAAAAAAATATCAAAACTAAAATACGGCAAGCCGAAAGCGATAGTGGAGCAGGAAATCAGCCAGCGCTCGTTTGTTCTACCGCCTCCTCCGCCGGTTGATAAAGAGTAAAAAATCAACTGAGAAAAGAGGATAATAATTTAAGAAAAACAATTATTTTTACAATTGTTTTATGCCTGATTGTAATTATTTTTGTCAGTTGGGTTCAGCTTTACGGGCAAAGCAAAGTAATTGCTAAATGCAGCTATCTTGACCCGATTGCAATAGGTTTTTTTGCTTTTATCGCGGCATTATTTTTGTTTTTTGAAGGAAATGTAAGAGTGCTTGAGCATCCCAGTGAAACGATAAAAAAGCAATTAACAAGAATATTAAGAATCGCCTGCGGATGTTCAATAATAACCTTGCATATAATCCAGTTTTTTAAGTAATATTACACTCGTTTCACATATTGGCCGGTTTCGGTGGAAATTTTGGTGTAGGGCAACTGCCCCATTTATTAGCAGGTTAGCGCCAACTATTGACAATGGTTTAATGATATGATATAAAGGAAAAGGTTCAGGAGATGGTCTCTTGAAGCACATTTCAGTAAAGTGCCGTAAGGCACAACAGAACAAAGGAGTTCTGCAATGCGTAAAGTGCGGATTCACTGCGTGGGCGTCAGCCCTTTGATGATGGACAAGATGAGTGACGAGACCCTTGAGGGGCTTGCCACCGGCGTTCGGCCTCCCGAGGTCAAGGACAAGCCGGCCGTAGAGAAGGCCGCGGTAAAGATTTACCGTGACGACAACGGCAGGATTGCTTTACCGGCTGAGATGCTGGTGGGCGCCTTGGTCTTCGCCGGACAGAAGGTGAAGAACGGCAGGAAGCAGATCAGCACGGCCAAGACCACGATGTTGTTTGAGCTGTTACAGCTCAACAACGTTTTCTTGCCGCTGACCAACGGTCAGCCCGCAGCCGAGGATTTGCCCTGGGTCGTTGACAAGCGCAAGGGCATTGGCAATCAAGCCAGAACCCCGACCGCTGTCTGCATCATCAGGCCGAAGTTCCTGCATTGGGAGTTCGACTGCGAGATCGAGTACAACGAAGATCGCGTCAACGGCGAGGTGGTTCGCCAGCTTTTCAATGTCGCTGGCTCCAGCGAAGGACTCGGGTCGTTCCGGCCCAACAAGAAGGGCCCCTTCGGTCGCTTCAAGGTGACCGAGTGGAACGAGGAGAAGGTCGCGGCCTGAACCTTTGATTCCCGTAGGGTTCAGTCAAGTGCTTTCCAGTAGAGCTCTGTAGGGTTTCGTTGGTTTGCGCTTCAGGGCGGGCAGTTGTTGAAAAACAGCTGCCCGCCATTTTCTTACTTTTTTTACAGCATAGTTTCGTGTCGTACAGTCCGGCTGAGTCGTGTTCAGTATAGTGATGTACGAGTATAGGGCTCGCTTCGGCGAGCCAATGCACTTTTACATAACATAATATCCAGTTCAGTGCAGTAACGTCACGCGTAGTCACG
>Ga0155759_103_pt1 | contig 15851 bp, 15 predicted proteins | sample RifCSPlowO2_01_FD_107413 | JGI IMG/M metagenome (GOLD analysis project Ga0155759, IMG submission 107413) | Candidatus Staskawiczbacteria bacterium RIFCSPLOWO2_01_FULL_37_25b | reverse complement strand
CTGCGCATAAAATAGCTCGGCCCTTTTTCAGCCTACTTCTCATCTTCTCTGTTCTCGCTGAAAGGAGGCCCTATCTTCTTGACCGTGAGTCTTCGTTTCTGCTATCAGGCTTGAGAACCCTGCCAGCAATCTGAGCTTCAAGCTCACCCCTTTCTCCTCTGTATGCCCTTTTACGGGCATGGCCCACAAAACAACACCTTGTAGGGCAAGCATAAAGAAGGGCAACTACTCCGTTAGTTGCCCTGTTTCATTACACGGGGGTCAAGTCTTCACCCCCTGTCAATACTCGGGGGGGGTGAAGACTTGACATGGTTATTGGGATATGTTAAGATGTATATATCGTTGTTCTTACCATTTTCTAACCTCAACGTTGGCAAAATCCCTCACAACACGAATTAGGGATAAAGCCAGCAGAAAGGAGACCGCGCTATGCGTATCACCAGAAGCGGTTTGTTTTATTATTGCGCAGCCTGATCGCCCGGCGCCGTCGCCGCGTGCAGGTTGTCTACCAATGAAAGGACGCGAAGCCTTTTTGGGAGACAACCTTTCATCAAAATGAAAGGAGTCACAACGTGCATTGGCCGTAGTCTCACACAAAAGCGCATTGGCTTGCAGGCGCAAACATAAATTGCAAGCCCAAGGGAAGAACCCTTGCACAAGGCATGACAGCTCGGCGAAAAAGACCATCTCAGCAAAATTTACTTTTTCGCGGCAGAGCGATGCAGAACCACTAACAACAGTTGAAAGGACGGGGTATGAAATTCGGCCATGTAGTGCCCGATTGTCGGCACTATAATAGGCAATCATCATAAGGGCTAAAAGAAGCGACTGATTAGCGGCAAGACGCCGTTCGCGCAGCAATCCATAAGGAAACCAACAAATACGACACACATGTCTGCGCACATAAATCAGGAATGCCTTCTTGACGCTCAAGGGGCAGTTGATCAATTCGATCGGCTGCCCCCTTTTATTTCCAGGAAGTATAATTTCGACAATCTCCAATTAGCACAGCTTGCCGATAAAAATCGGCAAGCTGTGCTCAGTCGAAATTTCACTTCCTGGTTTACAGAAAAAGAGCTTTGACGTGAGTCAAAGCTCTAATTTTGAAGACCCATATACCATTCAATAATATCAAGCACGCCCGAGGCGCACGGCTTTAAAGAAGTTTTTCCTCTTCTTTGTTTTACGGCCTCGTGGCATTCGGGCAAAGCATTGCTGGGGCACCCAGTTCTGCCAACACACCTGAATAAAGATATGTCTGCCTTGGAAGCGCCTATTGCCAGCGATTTTGAAAGGTCAATGTCGTCAAACCCTGCCAGAAATTTTACTGCGGAAAAATAACTGATTATCCACGGAACAATATAAATTGCGTTTTTGGAATGAGTAACCAGCACAGACCTGCTTTTTCTCCAGTCGTGCAAATGCGTTTCCTTTATGACAGGAAGTATTTTTTCCAGAGAGATAAAAGCCCCTGTTTTTTTATTTTCAAGAACTATACAAACATCTTCACCCGGGCAATATTCCAAAAACGGGTAGCGCCTTAATATCCTGGGAACCTTCCATCTCAAAATTTTCCTGAAATCTTTTTTGGCTTTTTTATTGACGGCGGGATGCGGTTTTATTTCCCTTGTTGTTGAGTTAAAAAAATATGCTCCGCCGGCAATAACATGCCAGCTGTTTGCAATGCCCAGCTGGTCAGCTATTATTTCTGTGGAATTTCTGTCCCTGTCCGAACACAGGCGCAATCCTTCAAAAACTCCGCTAAATCTGTCGCTTCTGTGAGAGGCGATTTTTGACATTGCCAAAAAATAATCGGCATCGACACCGCCGTATTCAGGCCTGAGACATTCTGTGTTTACAAATATAACCGGCTTTCCCATAACTTTCCTTTCTTCTGTTTTTTAAAAATTGTCAAAGACCTTTAATAATCTTGTATCTTTTAGTCAGTACTGTCAACTCTTCACCCTTTTGGCAAAAATTTATAAAAAGTAATTAAAATTCTATATTATAGTTGATTGACTTAATAGATATACAACTGTTAGGGTGAAGAGTCAACATTGATTTGTAAAATATTTTTTGGTATAAAGACTAAATACAATACAATAATTTTATGTTTAAATTTAATTTTAATTTTAACTTCGATAAGAAAAAAATAATTTACTCATCTGCGCTGACTATCTGTTTTTTTACAATTTTTGCGCTGGGCATTTGGGTGGGCGTTGAAAAAATAGCATACTGCGTTCCTCAGCCGGAAAATATTAATTTTTCGCTTTTTTGGGATGCGTACAATAAACTCCAGGAAAAATTTATAGACCCTGAAAAAATAGACGACCAGAAAATAATTTACGGGGCAATTGAAGGAATGGCAAAGTCGCTCGGCGACCCATACACTTCATTTTTTTCTCCAGAAGACGCGCAAAGATTTGCGCAGGACCTTTCAGGCACTTTTGAGGGAATTGGCGCTGAAATCGGCATAAAAAAAAACCAACTAACAATAGTCGCTCCTTTAGAGGGCACTCCGGCGCAAGAAGCAGGATTGAAGGCAGGCGACAGCATATTAGAAATAAATGGAAAAAATACATCTGATTTTACAACTGAAGAGGCGGTCAATTTGATTAGAGGCCCCAAAGGGACCTATGTTACTTTAACAATTTACAGAGACGGATGGCCAAGCGCAAAAGATATTGAAATAACAAGGCAAACAATAAAAATTGATTCCACAAAATGGGAATTGAAAGACGGCAATATAGCTTATGTTCAAATTTTTCAGTTTGATGAATCGCTTTCCGGAGATTTTAAAAATGGGGTCTACCAAATTCTGCAAAGCCCGGCTAAAAAAATTATACTGGACTTAAGAAATAATCCGGGAGGATATCTTGAAACCGCCCAGGAAATCGCTGGCTATTTTTTGAAAAAAGGCCAGACAGTTACAATAGAGGATTTCGGCGAAGGCAAAGAGCAAAACATATATGTGTCGCAAGGAAACGGAGAGCTTGCAAACTATCCTATAGTTGTTTTAATAAACCAGGGTTCTGCTTCCGCCTCTGAAATTTTAGCAGGAACTTTAAGGGACAACAGGAATGTAAGACTTATAGGCGAAAAATCTTTTGGCAAAGGGTCTGTGCAGGAAGTTGTTGATTTGAGGGGCGGGTCGTTCCTTAAAATAACAATTGCCAAATGGCTTACTCCAAAAGGAAATTTTATTTCAGAAGTGGGATTAGACCCGGATGTTAAGATTGAAATTACGGACCAGGATATAGAATTGAATAATGACCCGCAATTAGACAAAGCCCTTGAAATTATTAGAGATTTAAAGTAGAATAAAAAACGTAAAAACAATAAATGCGATGCCAATATACGAATGACATACTAATAATACGAATGAAAATAATTCGTATTTCGTATTAGTATAATTAGCATTCACCCAGTTAAATAATCCCGCCAGCTGGCGGGATTAGCCCGAGGGGGCTATTTAACCGGGTGAATTAGCATATCAGTATCGCACTAAGCGAAGCGACTATGAGAGTAATTCTTTTAGAAGATGTAGAAAAATTAGGAAAAAAATATGAGATAAAAGACGTTAAAGACGGCTATGCCAGAAATTTTTTAATACCTGAAAAATTGGCGAAAAAAGCAACCAAAGAAGCTTTAAAATGGGCAGAAGGCCAAAAAGAATTTATAGAAAAAGAAGCTGAAGAAGACTTGAAAAAAGCTCAGGATTTAGCTTCCAGGCTCGACGGGTTAGAACTGACCATAGCTGTTAAAATTGGAGAAGAGGGACAGCTTTTTGAATCAATAAACAATCAAAAAATATCTGAAAAAATGAAAGAGCAGGGTTTTGAGGTAAAAAAATCTCAAATTGGTTTGGAAAAATCTATAAAAGAACTGGGGGAGTTTCCAATAAAAATTAATTTAGACCATAATTTAGAAGTTGAAATAAAATTAATAATAGCAGAAGAAAAAGACAAGTAAAATGGCGCGCTATATTTTTGTTGCGGGCGGAGTAATGTCTGGCATAGGAAAAGGAATAGCTACGGCCTCAATCGGCAGAATTTTGAAAAGCAAAGGATTTAAGGTTACTGCCATAAAAATTGACCCGTATATAAATGTTGATGCCGGAACAATGAATCCCGTTGAGCATGGAGAAGTTTTTGTGACCGACGATGGCACAGAGTGCGACCAGGATGTCGGCAACTACGAAAGATTTTTAGACGAAGATATTTATACAGACAATTATATGACCACAGGAAAAGTTTATTTGTCTGTAATAAACAAAGAAAGAAATTTGGAATACGGCGGAGAATGTGTTTCTGTTGTGCCGGGCATTCCAAATGAAGTAATTTCAACAATTAAAAGAGCGGGTAAAAAAATTAAAGCGGACTTTGTTTTAATAGAAATTGGAGGCACAGTCGGAGAATACCAAAACCTGCTATTTTTAGAAGCCGCAAGAATAATGAAATTTCAGCACCCTAAAGAAGTGCTTTTTATTTTGGTAAGCTATCTCCCTGTTCCCGGAATAATCGGCGAAATGAAAACAAAACCGACACAGCAAGCGACAAAAAATTTGAACGAGGCAGGAATTCAGCCAGATTTTATTCTGGCCAGGTCAGAAATTCCAATGGACGAGCCGAGAAAGAAAAAATTATCAATTTATTGCAACGTACACCAGGAAGATATTATTTCAGCTCCCGATGTAAAATCTATTTATGAAGTTCCGGTCAATTTTGAAAAAGAAAACATAGGAAACAAAATTTTAAAAAAATTCGGAATAAAAGCCAGACCCAGCAATATGGAAAAATGGGAAGAACTGGTGAAACTGATAAGAAACCATCCAAAAGAAGTAAAAATCGGCATTGTCGGAAAATACTTTGAAAGCGGAAAATTTACTTTAATGGATTCATATATTTCTGTTATTGAATCTATAAAACACGCTGCTTTTTCACAAAACAGAAAAGCAGATATTTCGTGGATATCTGCTGAAAATTTTGAAAAAAATCTGGAATCCTTAAAAGAACTAAAAAAATTTGATGGAATAATCATACCGGGCGGCTTCGGCAATAGGGGAATAGAGGGGAAAATAAGGGCGATTGAATATTGCAGAAAAAATAAAATCCCGTTTTTGGGATTGTGTTTGGGAATGCAATTATCGGTAATAGAATTTGCAAGAAATGCGTGCGGATTGAAAGACGCCACCTCAACTGAATTTAAAAAACCTTCAAAAAATATCGTAATCGATGTTATGCCGGAACAGAAAGTTCTCTTAAAAGAAAAAAAATATGGAGGCACAATGAGATTAGGAGCTTACAATTGCAAATTAAAACCCGGGACAATAAGTTATAAAGCCTACGGCGGGTCTAATATATCAGAACGTCACCGCCATCGTTATGAGTTGAATAATGAATACAGAGAGATTTTAGAAAAAAATGGAATGCTTATGGCCGGAGTAAACCCCGAGAAAAATTTAGTGGAAATCATTGAAATTCCAAATCATCCATTTTTTGTCGCCAGTCAATTCCATCCGGAATTCAAATCAAGGCCATTAAGGCCTCATCCATTATTTAGAGAATTTATAAAGACCTGCCTGCGCAAACAGGCGCCAATTAAGAGGCGGAATCAACGTTGACAACTTTTGCCAATCTTTGAGAACCGTCAAAAAGCTTTTTTGTTTTTGTGGAAAAACGAACAACGCCATTGCAAACAGCATAAATAGTATCGTCTGAACCTAATTTTACGTTTTTACCAGGAAGATATTTTGTGCCTCTTTGCCTCACAATTATCATTCCAACTCTGACTATTTGCCCGGCAGAAACTTTTATCCCAAGCCTTTGAGACGCAGAATCTCTTCCCAGCCTGGACGAACCTCCTTGTTTAGTTTTTGACATGAATTTCTCTACGAATTACGAATATTTTACGAATATACGAAACTGAATCAACTTCAGCAGAGCAAGCAATTCTAAATAGACGCTCAATTTCGTATTTTCGTATTTTTTCGTATTTCGCGGCTATTAACTAATTTATGATATTAACAAAAATTATCGACTTTGTCAAAGCCCATTTTTATGATATAATATTATTTATAATAGTTGCGCTTTTAGTAATGCTTTCTTTCGCCACAGGATACATAACAGCAAAGTATCAATCTAAAGAGCCGATACAAATTAAAACTTCAAATTCAAAATTACAAGTCACAAATAATATCAAAATTCTAAACACAAAATTCTAAACAGATTTTGAATTTGGAATTTTAAAAATTATAATTTGTCCCGACCGCTGTCGAGGATCCTCGGCTTTCAATCGGGATTTGGGATTTAATATGGATATACCGCAACATATAGTTTTATTTCCAGACGGCAATCGCCGCTGGGCAAAACAAAAAGGCCTTACAAGCATAAATGGACATAAACGGGGATATGACAACCTTTTAGATTTTTCTGAATGGTGCAAAAGCAGGGGAGTAAAAGTGCTCACTGCTTTTGGATTCTCAACTGAAAACTGGAACCGTTCAAAGGAAGAAGTAAATTATTTAATGAAACTTTTAGAAGACTGTTTGACAGACAACTTGGAAAAATACGACTCTGACGGAGTAAGGGTGCGCGTCATAGGCCAAAAGGAGCGGCTGCCGGAATCTTTGCAAAACGCCATAAAAAAAGTTGAGGAAGCTACTAAAAATAATTCAAATCTTTTTCTTAATTTGGCCATAAGCTACGGAGGAAGATGGGATATTTTGCAGGCAGTAAAAAAAATTATAAAGGATAAAATAACAGCAGACGAGATTGATGAAAAATTATTTGAAAGCTATTTGTCTACTGCCAGCTTGCCGGCTCCCGATTTTATTATACGGGCAGGCGGAGAAAAAAGAATGTCAAATTTTGTTTTATGGCAGGCAGCTTATTCAGAATTATATTTTTCGCCGAAGCTTTGGCCTGATTTTTCAGAACAAGATTTAGATTTAGCTTTGGAAGAATTTGACCGGCGTCACCGCAGATTCGGCAAGTAAAGTTTATTGTGCGACAAAATTATACGGAGACAAGCGGAGTGGGGAAGCGAGGCAATAAAAAACAGGGTTCAGCCTGTTTTTTATTTTAAATTGTTTTTGCCAGTGTTTGCGCCATTTGTAGCCATTTACATGCGCGAGGCCTGCTTTTGTATTTTGCCGATGATTTTTGTATTTCTATTAAAGAAAGCAATTCATTTTTTTTCCAGCTGGCTAAGTATTTTCCTTTATTTCTTTGGATTATTTCAACAGCTTTTGCCCACAGCTCAAAATCTTTTTTCTTTTTGTCCGTCAATAAATTTTTCCGGAAAAATGGCACAACAGCCTGCGAAATATCGCCGATACTTTGCACCGAAAACCTTGCTTGCCCTTTTGAAATAGTAATTTTACCGCAGCCGATTATTTTTTTTATTTTTTTTAAAACTTTGGTATTTTCTTTAGAACTCGTAACCACAAACTGCGCTTTCCATCTATAATAAGTGGGGGAGTTGGTCCTTTCATGCCTTATGTCTTTGCGAAACTGCAAATCAAAACATCCGTCTTTATTTACTAAGCTTGGAATATTAAAATTTTCTTTTGCCATATTTTTACCTTTTAATCTTTATATGCTTTATCATACCAAATAAACAATTGTGCGACAATATGCAAGTAAATTTTGGGCTTGCAAGACGCATATAATCTGATATTATTATATTAATCGGTTTCTGCACGTTTCCAACTTCATAGGAGGGCAATAAAATGCCAAACATTGAAATTCATGGATTAGGCATCAGAGGGCCTTTTGCGCAGGAAGCTTTTGCTCTGCGCAAAAAAATTTTTGAAATTCTAGAAGCATCGCCCGTCGCTAAAGATATTGTCGTCTCAATATATGATGACATAGTTGTAGATAAAAAAGGCGAAGCCCAGCCGTACTTACGCATTATTTTTGCGCCGGCAGACCGTATATTTTTGGATATTTTATCGCTAAGAAGTCTTGGCTTTGATATAGAAGTATTAGAACTTAAAAATTTCCAATCCCGCAATAGTCAATCATTAGTGTCTGAGGCTGATTTAGATCCTGAATTTCTAAGAGGATAAAAAAGCTGAAATTATTTTCAGCTGACCGCCCCAAAAGCGGTTTTTTATTGCGTGCCGGCAGGCAGGCAGGTGCGACAGATTCAGTTTATTCTTTAAGGTCTTTGCCGCTGTGGAACTTTCTATGGATGTCGCGCAGGCGTTTATTTGTAACATGCGTATAAATTTGCGTGGTCATTATGCTGCGATGTCCTAAAAATTCCTGAATTGACCTTAAATCAACGCCCTGATTCAAAAGATCCGTTGCATATGAATGCCTTAATGTGTGCGGAGTGGTGAATATGGGAATTCCGGATAAAACAGCGTATCTTTTAACAATTCTTTCAATAGAACGAGCTGTAAGCCGTCTATCTGCGCCAATTTTACCGCTGGTGCTTACAAACAAAGGTTTTTCCATATCATCGCGTGTTTCAAGATACTTTTTTATCCAGCCCAAAGCTCTTTCTGAAAAATAAACTGTTCTGGGATTTCCGCCTTTGCCGATAACTCCCAATTCAAAATCTTTCTTATTTTTTATGTTAGCAAATTGCTCTCTATTCAGGGCTACCAGTTCGGCGATTCTAAGCCCGGTTGAGAAAAAGGCCTCTAAAATAGCCCTATCTCTCATCCTTATATCATCTTTCGGCTCAACAGCTGTCAAAAGGCGCTCAACCTGCTCTAAAGTGAGAAATTTAATGGTTTTTACGCTTTTATCGGGCTTAGGAAGGGTTACTTTGCCGGGGGGCAGTGAAACTATGTCTTTTGCCACAAAATAGCTTAAAAACGCCCTTAGTGCGATTAAATAGTAGTTCTGGGTGGTCTTTTTAAGGGATTTGCCTGATTTTGGGTCCTGATACCTAGATAGGTATAAACGGTACTCCCATATATGCTCGGGAGTCAATTGGCGGGGGAGAAGACCCTCTAAATTTTTATATTTCAGCCAGCCAAAAAATTTATTCAGATATTCCTGATAATTTTTCTGAGTATTATTTCTTAATCCTTTTTCTACGTCACAATAATCTAAGAAGTCATTTATATGTTTTACCAAAGGTGTTTTTGATTCCTCCATATTTTCCGAATTTTTAGGGTTTATATATACATAGTCGCTTTACCAACATTTTACGACATTACCTATATTCATAATAAGCCATCCTAAAAGACCCTGTCAACTGTGCAAAAGCCTTATGGCTGGCTTGTCTGGTATGGGCTGCTTTGGATTTGCTGGCAAGGCGGGCAAACCTGAGACTGGGTTTCAGTCGGAGCTTCGGTTTTATCATTACCCGGATGTAATACGCTATCTACTATTCCGTTAAAATAATTTTTTATTTTTTCTCCAATAGTTTCTGTAGCTTTTTCTTTTTGGCCGGTAAATTCCTCTTTTACCTTATCCCCTCTTTTCTGCACTTCCCCGCTGATTTTAGAGAATATGTTGTCTTTAACCCAATTTGCCCCCTTTGCCCAATAGCTATCTGATGCGCCATACTTATCTGATGCGCCTGAAAATAAATCCTTGCCCATTTTGCTAAAATACGAAAGTTGGCTTAAAACCACCGCCGCCAATATGATAATTATAATAACAATATATTTTATAATCCCTTTTTCTTTATTCATTATATCTTATGTTTTTATTATTTTATGCTTTTTATACAAATACGAACGTCACACAATAGTACCACCGATGGGTCCATGGTACTAAATTTTTTTCTGCTTACATTCCTGCTCACGCGTGCAAGCGGGAGTTTTTTAATTCGCTTTTTTTGAATACGTATTTGAATACGTATTCAAATACGTATTCCGTTTTTCAAATTTCAAATTCAATAATTTCAAATTACCCATTACCTATTACCCATTAATAGTTACTAGTTACTATACTTACCGCCTCCCTTATCCGTTTCAATGTTTTTTCTTTTCCCAAAATATCTGCTATTTCAAACGGGCTTGGAGAAAACTGCCTGCCCGACAGCGCCACTCGCAATGGCCACAACAAAAAACCTCTGTCTTTTTCAGGGTAGCCTTTTTCTTTATTAAACTCCCATGCCCCAGCGAGTAAAACTTCTTCTATTTTTTTAATATCCCATCCGCCGGCCGGCGGATTTATTTTTGATAAAATTTTGTCGCACAATAAAAGCGCCCTTTTGACGTCTTCGTTTTTCATATTATCCCATTTCAACAAATTTTCATCGTAGTTTAATTTATCTGCAAAGAAGAAATCCGCCAACTCAACAATTTCTGAAATTTTTTTCATTCTTGTCTTGGAAACTTCAATTATTTTTTGCAATTTTTCCTGCGACATCTGGCCGGCAACTAAAAGTCCTGCTTCCTTGAGATATGACTCGCAGAGCTCTGTAAGCTTTTCTATGGATTTTTCGCGGATATATAAGCCGTTTAAAAATTCTAATCTTTTAATATTAAAGACAGCCCCGGCTTTTTGCACTTTTTCAACAGAAAACTCTTTTACAAGCTGGGACAAAGAAAAAACTTCTTTTTCAGTCCCCGGATTCCATCCTAAAAGAGCCATAAAATTTACCAATGCCTCGGGCAAATAGCCTTGTTTGTGGTAATCAGCCAAAGCAACGTCTCCGTGGCGCTTGGAAAGCTTGCTTCTGTCGGGATTTAACATTAATGGCATATGAGCATATATCGGATGATCAAATCCCAGAGCTTGATAAATTAAAATTTGTCTTGGCGTATTTGATAAATGCTCTTCACCCCTTATAACGTGGGATATTTGCATTAAATAATCGTCTATTACAACTGCGAAGTGATACAGAGGCGTATTCAAATCTTTTGCAATAACTACATCCCCCAAAAGCCCTGCATCAAATTCTACCTCTTGCCTGACTAAATCTTTAAATTTAATTTTTTTATTAAGAATTCTGAATCTTATTACCGATGATTTTCCTTCTGCTAAATTTTTGCGCACAGTTTCTTGAGGCAAATGTGCACACTTACCGTTGTATTTAGGAGCCAATCCCCTGCTCATCTGTTCCTGACGCTTATCTTCTAATTCATCTTCTGTGCAAAAACAATAATAAGCTTTATCTTCTTCCAAAAGCTGTTTTAAATATTTTTCATAAATTTCAAGGCGCTGAGATTGTTTATAAGGGCCCGAGCCTCCGTCAATATCCGGACCTTCATCCCACTCAATCCCCAACCATTTTAATTCGTCTATAATTTCCTGGACCCATTTTAGCTCTGACCTTTCCCCGTCGGTATCTTCAATTCTTAAAACAAACCTGCCCTTATTCTTTTTTGCAAAAAGGTAATTAAATAAGGCGGTTCTTGCCCCGCCTATATGTAAAGGGCCCGTAGGAGATGGCGCAAAACGAACTCTTATTTTGTCAATTTCTTTTATTTTTGCTGTCATAAAAATTAATCAAGCATTAAAAATTCTAAAATTTCCCGGGCTATAGCTCTCGCGGCTAAAGGTTTTGCAAAAGCCAGAGCAGCCTGATGCATTTGCTCTAATTTTTCAGGATGCAAAAATAATAACTGAATTTCCTGCATAAAAAAGTTTGGCGTTAAATTTTCTTGTTCAATTACTATTGCGGCTTCCGTGTTTGCGTAAACGTATGCGTTTTTTGCCTGGTGGTTTGCGGCGGCTGTCGGCAAGGGAATTAAAACGCTTGGCTTGCCGACAGCCGCAATTTCAAAAATAGAGCCGGACCCGGATCGCGACAATATAAAGTCAGCTGCCTTGTAAGCGTGTTTAATTTTATCTTCGTCTAAAAAACCTATGGGATGGTAATATTTTTCTAAATCTTTGTCTATTACCACCTGCGCCTCCGCCTCTGTTTCTTTTATATTTTCCCTTCCTGCAACGTGAATTATCTCAAAATCTTTCAAAAAATCATTTAAAATTCTTAAAATAAAATCATTTATGGATTGCGCTCCCTGAGACCCGCCCATAATTAAAAATATCGGCTTTGTGAAAGTCAAATTAAATATCTCGCCCGCTGTTTTTGCATCACCTTCAAGAATTTCTTTTCTTATGGGGTTTCCCGTAAAAGTTGTAACTTTAGGGTCAAAATATTCTGTTTTTTCAAACGAGGTAAAAACTTTTTTTGCCCATTTAGATGTCTGCTGGTTTGAGAGTCCTGGCACAACATCTGATTCGTGCAAAAAAACAGGAATTCTTAAAATCCTGGCTGACCAGGTAACAGCAATAGAACCCGACCCTCCTTTGCTTAAAACCAAATCCGGCCTTAGAAACAAAAGGTAAAAAAAGCTTTGCAAAACGCCGATTGGAATTTTAAATAAAATATCTGCAAAATTTTGGAAAGAAAAATATCTCCTGATTTTTCCAGAAATTATTGTTTTTATAATAAGCCCTTCCTGCGCAAGCAAAATCAAGCCAAACTCATCTTTCGGCCCCAAATAATAAAAATCTAAATTTTTTTTGGGGTAGATGCGCCTTATTTCTCTTATAACGGCGACCAGGGGATAAACATGCCCCCCTGTGCCGCCCCCCGTAAACAAAATCTTCATAATTTTCAATTTTCAACCAAAAATTATTACTTAATAATAGCAAGGTTATTGAAACCAGTAAACTCTTGACATATAAAAATAAATGATATATAATAAAAATACCTTGCCCATTAAATTCCGCCCATGCGGAACGGCAAGGCAAGCCGAATAACCCCAGAAAACGAAAGGAAATTACCATGAGCAAGAAAGCGAAGATTCTGGTGTCGGTGTCCTGGGTGGTGTCACTCGTCGTGATCTGCGTACTTGGTTACAACTTGTACGAGACTCACAGATGGAACGACATCTACTTCCGGCACATGATGCAAGCCGAGAGTGAGCTGGATCGGGTACGGGTCATTGATTTCACTGATCAGCGGTATGATGCGGCATACAAAATCCGCATCAGCCGTGATGAGGTAAAGATCGAGCCGGTGGCAAAAAGCCACAGCGTGACGATCCCGAATCCTCTCTACAAGGCTCCGCCAACCAGTCAGGCCGAGTAAAATCGGCAGTCGAAAGAGTTTCAAGAGGTTCTCTAAAAACCTCTTTTTGCTTGTGTATTTTTAAATAATTTTTTGATATAATAAAACAAATAGAAAATCCAAGTTTTGAATTAGTAAATTAAACTAAAAATCATGTCTAACGAGCCTGAACAAACTAACGAAAAACCACGAAAGAGCGGTAAGAGATGTCGAATACCCTAGCGACACAGAGGGATATTGGCTAAACCCCAGTGTTCCTGACGAAGATCCAGAGTTGCTTGCGCAAGCCGCGAATGATATGGGAATCGACAAGGAAGAACTTGAGGAATACTTGAGACAAGCCGACTTATTGGTTGACGAAGATCTTTCGGCCGAAAACCACAATATTTCCGAAGAAGACCTTCGCGAAAACGAAAGCAGAGAAAGAGAGTTCTAGGGCGAGAGCTAAAAGGACTGCGGAAAATCTTCTCCGCAAATTCATGGTCGTAAAACAATTAGAGCCTGACCAGCTCTTTTTTTATTAGATATTGTTTTAAAATTACAAAATTAAAAATTGATTTAAAATTTATAATTTAAAATTAGCCATTCTTAGATATATTAAGCAACAACCCCACGCCTATTATTTCAGCTATAAGATGCGAGCCTCCGTATGAAAAAAATGGCAGAGGTATGCCGGTTAGCGGAAAAATTCCCGTTGTTGAAGCAATATTTATAAAAGCCTGCAATGTTATCCAAAAAGTAATTCCTATAGCTGTCATTTTTGAAAACCTGTCGTTAGAGTTTTTGGCTATTTTAATCCCTAAATAAAAAAATAAAATAAATAATGCAATTAAAATAACAGCCCCCACCATCCCCAACTCTTCTCCTACTATAGCAAAAATAGAATCAGATATTGCCTGAGGCAGAAATCCGAATTTCTGCGTTGACATACCAAGCCCTTTCCCAAAAATTCCGCCTGATCCCAAAGAAAGCAATGCCTGACGAAGCTGAAAACCTTTGCCTAAGGGGTCTGATTCTGGGTGCAAAAAAATAAGCCAGCGGTCTAACCTGTATGGCTCAAATTTTATTAAAAACAATAAACTGCCCGCTCCCGCTGCTATTACCAAAAACGTATGCCATATAGGAGTTTTTGCTGAAAAATAAACAGCAAGCAAGGTCAGCGATATAATTCCCAGGGTGCTGGCATCTTTTTGAAAAAACATCGCCATAGAAATTATTGCCAAAAGAATCAAAAAGGGCGCAAGTATATATAAAAAATTATGGTATCCTTTTTTAGCTGAAGATTTCCAGCCGGAGATAGATGTATCCGATAATTTTGAAGCAATCCATGCTGACAAATATAAAACAGCCGTAATTTTTAAAAATTCTGATGGCTGGAATGAAAATTTTCCAAGATTAATCCAACGGCTTGCGCCACCTAACTTTAGCCCTATGAATGGTAAAAAAACTAAAAATAATAAAATAAAATTTATAAAAAAAGCTGCAGGCGCCCATTTTTTAAAAATTTTCAGCGGGATTTTATAAAAAATAAATCCCAAGATAACCGCCGCTGATAATAAAATCAGCTGGTGAGACAAATAATAGCTGGCATTATTAAACCTTTGCAAAGATGCGGGGGCTGAAAGGCATGCTAAAAACAAAAAACCGAAACCGGCTAAAACAACCACTAAAGAGAAAAAATAATAATTAAAATGTTTTTTCATTACTTTATTTTGAATATTTTCTAACTGATCTTTTAAATAAATCTCCTTTTTCCTCAAAATTTTTCCATAAAGAATAACTGGGAGAAGCGCAAGAAAGCAGACAAATTTTTCCCTTCTCCGTATGTCTATATGCAAATTTTACCGCCTGTTCCATACTGAAGGTTTTCAAAATGTTTAATCCCTTTTGCGATTTAAAAATTCTCTTTCCGGAATTTGGAAAAAGAACGGCATTCTTTATTCTATATTTTTTGATGGTTTTTTCCAATTGTGAAAAATTATATCCCCTGTCTTCCCCGCCAAGAAAAATTGTTCCAACATTTTTCAAAGATTTAATCGCCATCACCGTTGATTCTGGTGTTGTTGAAATAGCATCATTATAAAATTTTATATTTTTAAACTCACCAACAAATTCTAACCTATGCGGTAATGGTCTAAATTTTTCAATCGCCTTTTCTATTATTTCATCGGAAATATTGAATATCCTCGCGACAGCAATTGCAGCCCCAATATTCTCTCTATTGTGATGTCCCAGCAATGGAATTTTTAAATTATCGATATCAATTTTGCCGCTAAATGGAATCTTTCCACCTTTCGCGTCGCTTACCCACTTCCGTAATTTTTCATTTTTTTGATTATAAACAAATGTGTCCGTTTTATTTTGAAATCTGATTATATTTTTTTTCGCATTATAGTAATTATCTAAACCGCCATGATAATCCATATGTTCTGGGAACAAATTTGTTACCACGGCTATATTAGGAGAAAAATCAATATCATCTAGCTGATAGCTTGAAAGCTCTAAAACAAAAATTTCATTTTCTTCAATGGGCTCTGACAATACCGAAAGCATTGGATTTCCAATATTTCCTAAAATTCTTACGTTTTTACCGGCTTCCTTTAACAGCGAATAAATAAGCGAGGCGGTTGTACTTTTTCCTTTGCTGCCGGTAATACCGACGGTAGTATTCTTATTTTTTGAGAAAAATATATTTGTTGCCGTTGTATAAGGAATTTTAACAAAGCTTTTAGCAATGCCCGGGGTTTTTACCGCCATATCATAATCTTTCTGTTTTTCCAAATAATTTTTGCCGAACTTAAGGTCTGCTATGCCAATTTTAAGATTAGAATAATTTTTTTTTATGTATTTTTTTG
>Ga0155759_110_pt1 | contig 24660 bp, 21 predicted proteins | sample RifCSPlowO2_01_FD_107413 | JGI IMG/M metagenome (GOLD analysis project Ga0155759, IMG submission 107413) | Candidatus Staskawiczbacteria bacterium RIFCSPLOWO2_01_FULL_37_25b | reverse complement strand
GGCTGGAAGGCTTGCTCTGATTGTATTTTTATTACGGCTAAATCATGCGCCGGGTCTAAAGCTAAAACTTTAGCTGAATATTTTTGCCCGTCATTTGTAAAAACAGTGTATTCTGCATGGCTGTCTGAAACAACATGCTTGTTTGTTAAAACCAAGCCATCAGCTGTAACTATAAAGCCAGAGCCCGAGCCAATTTCCTGCAATTGAGTGCCTTTTTGGACATACTGGGGAATTTGGATGTTAAAACCAGGCCCCAAATCTCCAAAAGGATTTATATACTGTTGCTCGTAAACGGGCAGATTTTTGGAAATTATAATGCTCACAACAGACGGAGAGGCTGATTTTACGGCGCTTATTACCGCCTGCTCATAGGAAATAACAGAGTTATAAGATTCCTGTTCAGCCGTATTATTATTTTTTTCCAGCTCTGAATACGGAATTTGCAGATACTGCGCAGCCTGCCGAACCTGGCTGGGAAAATAATCTAAAACAGCCATCCCGGCAAAAAATCCAAAAACGCATCCTCCCGCAACCAAAACAATTGAAACCAAAAAAACCCGATTTTTAAAAAAAATTAAAGTTTTATTTTTAAATCCGGCAAAATCAAATTTTGGGAGCTCGTACATTGCTATATATAGAAATAAAATTAATATTAATATATTTAAAAAAGAATGCTCTTTTTTAAATATTACGCAAAAAATCAGGTTTTAGGTTCTTTGTTTTTTTTCTCATTATAGTGGCCAAATTTATAATTAAAAATGTTAGATTTTATCGGCCCCAAAAAGAGGACGTGCAATTCAGCTATGGTGTATTTTACATATACACTAAACCTGCCATCCTTTTCAAATCGCCTGATAGAAACAAAAAATGGTGCTTTTATCAATCCGTATTTTGAAAATTTTGCAGTATTTTTTGTATAAGAATAGTCCTCTACAAAAACTATTTCTTCGTCAAATCCGCCGACTTTTTTATGAACGTCTCTTCTTGCCATAATTGCCGCTACAGAATGAGGAGACACTTTCTGAATTATCCAAGAATATAAATTGAAAAATTTAAACCAGAAATTATCAATTTTCTTTCCGTTTAACGGAAAAATTGGAAATCCTGAAATACCTAAATTTCTTCTTTTAAACTCCTCGACTGATTTTTTTAAAAAAGACTGCGGTAAAACTACGTCAGAGTCTAAAAATAAAAAAATATCTCCGTTCGCAGTTTCAGCCCCTCTATTTCTACCCGCAGGCAACAACCCACCCCCTACAACCTTGCAATCGTATTCTTTTGCAATGTCAATCGTCCTGTCTTTTGAGCCCGCGTCTGCCACAATAATTTCATAATCTGAAAAGTCCTGTTTTTTAATGGATTCTAAGAGAAGAGGCAGATATTTTTCTTCGTTTAATGTTGGAATTATAATTGACAGCATATTTTTATTGCTCTGATTTAAGCTTATTAATTTTTAAAATTATAAAATACAAAACCGCTGCAAACACAAATGATATGATATTCCCCCAAAAAGAATTCGAAAAATTGGGGATAAAATAACTTATGCTTAAAATATTAAAATAATTCAAAAAATACAAATTTGATGTTTTTATCGCAATAAAAATCAATATCAGCATATGAATTGCAGCTGAAAAAATCATCAGCAATAATAAAGCATTTATATATTTATTCCCAGTAATCTGAACCTTCATAATTCTATTGAAATAACAATTTCGCTTCGTTCCAGATTTCAGGCTGGTTTTGCTTTGTCTTCATCCAATACCACCATTCTACTCCCCAAAAGTAGAACGTGTCAAAGCCCGTTTTTTTAGCATATTCTATATTATCTTTGAATCTTTTCAAGTCCATAGTCTTATATTGCTCAGACAGCGGAACATCATAAAATGGCTTTGAAGCCCATGGCTCCGCCTGAAATTCTATACAAATTACATCTTTTCTAAATAGTTTTTTTATAATGAGGGCTTTCCTGGAATAGTATACGGGCGAAAAAAAGTAATGAAAATAAAATCCGAAACTATCAGATATATGCGCCCACGCTTCCCTATACATTGTAGTTCCTACTGTGTCCCCAATTTTTGCGGCATCAAACCACATTGAGCCCTCTCCGGAATCAGAAACAATCACCTTTCTTGAGGGGTCAAGCGATTTTACCAGAGCAACTTCCTGCTTTAAAAAATTTGTATTATTGTAATACCACGAAGGACATTCTCCAAATTTAAAAAGCGGCTCATTTTCTACCTGCCAATAAGTTATCTCTTCATTGTCTTTATATCTTAATATAACCTCTTCCATATAGCTTAAAATTGCATCTTTTTGCTGTTGCTCAGATAAATTACTTGCCCATTCTGGGATATGGCATTCAGGCCATCGCCCGCTTTTCATCCCCACAACATATATAATTTCTGCTCCATTTTTCTTTGCCTGGGCTAATTGCCAATCAATGTCGTCAAAATAATAATTGTGCTTTTCTTGCCCGTCCGAAGCCTTCGGCGAAGGAGGGTCGCCCTCCACCCAATCCCATTGGGTATGCAATTTTATATTTTTTGCCCCTAAATCGTCAAGTATTGCCAGATAAACATTTTTCCAGTTAAGTTTTAAGGATTGCGCCTGCATTTGGGAAAAATCAACGCCCCAAGTTATATTTTCAGCTTCCTGCGCTTTGCCCACAAAAAAATAACAAAAAACTAAAACGCCCAATCCAAGAGCTATCACAGCAAGTATAATGAGTATTTTAAAAATTATATTCATAAAACTTTATTGAGAAAATTATTTCTCTTGAGAAATAATTTTCTCAATGTTGTATGTTCCCATTTTTTCTATTTCCATAAAACCCTGCATTGCCATTTCGGCAAAATCTCCGCCGTTTAACAAATCAAAAAACCATTGGTCTGCATATTTTGGATTTTCCTGCGCAACTGCTGAGCCAATATGCAAAAGCCATCTTTTGTTAAAGTCCTCCTGCGAACCTATAGTGGGAGCTATAATTATAGGAATGCCCAATCCCGAATAAAAAGATAATTCTGACGGCTTTGTCCATAAAACATCCGTTTCTCTCAACAGCTCATTAAATTTTTTAAAATATTCTCCAATTGTTTTTTCATACAGCACATGGAACCAGCCATCCAGCTTTAAATCCTTCAGGTTGTCAGCAAAATATTTTTCAATTTCAGGCCTTATGCCGGCTGAAACAATAAATCTTAATTTTTTATTTTTTATTTCTTCTTTTAAGCTGTTAACGGCATTTAAACATATTTCTTTCTGGGCTCCGGCTCCCCCGATAGAAAACATTATGGTTAAAGGATGGTCTGATTTTTCCGGCAATTCTCCCAGCACGCCTTTTATAAGAGGCGCATAAATTTTTCTATACCTTTCTTTAGGGTCAAGATTTGCCAAACGATTTCTTAAATCTTCTTTTAAAATTTCCTGGCTTTTAGTTCCAATATTTTCTTTCGGCAAAGGATAGCCTGACAAAAAAATATTTTTATAATTCACGCCGTAAAGTTTTAGGCGGTCTCTTGTCCACGTGTTAGGAGCAAAATATCTTATGTTGCTTTTCTCTGGATGCAAAGGAACCCAAGACCTGCTTATATCCGCATCGCAAATAACGCAGTAAATTTTGTTTGGATACTTGTTTTCCTCTGCCATAAAAGCCGGCGTAAAAAAGGTAGAAACAATAGGCATGGAATTTTTTTTTAACCGTTCAATCAAATCCCTCCCCCAGTCCTTGCTGATAGAATGGTAATTATTTTTTAACATTAATGTTGGCTTTGATAAATCCCTTTTAGGATAATAGCTAAGAATTTTTTGGAATCTGTCCATAACAGAAAAAACAATGTCCCCTAAAAGTGGAATTTTTTTAAATCTGGAAACAAACTCATACCAGTATCTGTCGCGCTGCCAAAATTTTTGGTCTTTTAAAGGAATGCTCGTATAACTGTTTGCGCTGACAACCTTCCCGCTAAAGGCAATATCTCTTAAAGGATACGCCGTCCTCTGGTGTCCATAGCCCATGTCAACTGCAACCACCCAAGCCTTTTTATTATTTTGTTCTCTCATTTTAATTTCGTAATTCATAACAATTACTTAATAATACCTCAATTAATTAAAAATTTCTAATAATAATCGAATTATATGTGACATTGTTGGGCGCAAACAGCTTTTTCTTTTTACGCGCGTACTATTGAAAATTTAATAAATATATATTACTATAATATTTGTATTTGTGCTTATAAGTGGAGAATATGGGGCTGGAACCTTTACAAGGAGTTGTTATGATTAATGCATTTGCATGCCATTTGGGTTGTATGGACGGAAGAATTCAAGATGCAGTATTCCTTCACGTCAGAACGAACTATGATGTTGAATGGGTGGATATTATCACTGAGCCGGGCATTAATAAAATCCTAGCGGAAAACATTGATGCTGCCGTGATCCAAAGGATCAAAGAAAAAATCCAGATTTCAATTCGCCATCACGGCTCTAATGTTGTCTTTATCTCCGGTCATGCTGAATGCGCCGGCAACCCTGCTGGCAAAAAAGAACAAATGGAGCATTTAAGAAATGCAAAAAAAATTGTCGAATCTTTTGGGTTCGGCGCAGATATTGTTCTTTTATGGATAGAAAACGACTGGATAACGGTTGAAGAAATAGACCAAGCATTAATTGAAACAAAATAGGGCCTAATCGGCCGCAACGTCCACATCTAATTTTAGCTGTGGATTTTTTATTAAAATTTTTGGACATATCTTTTATTTAAAAACCTGGTTAAAAGCGCGATTGTAAAATAAGAAACAGCAAGCCAAATCCAGGAAACGTTTTCAATAGTTTTATACATCCATGATTTTGAAAACGAATCAACCACCCAAATAAAATAATTTAATAATACATAGCATGGGATTGATAAAACCCAGCCCAAAGCTCCTGAAAAAATTCCGGCTACAGATGATAAAAATCCGCAGATCATTAAATAATAGACAATCGGCAGAACTAAAATATTTGTAATCGGAGAAACCCATGATATGTTTCCGAAATTAAAAACTATGACTGGCAGCGTAAAAATCTGGGCAGCGAATGTCACAGAAAACATGCTGAATAAATTTTCATATTTCTCTTTTATGTCTTTTTTATAAAATCCTTTAATTATGAATTTTAAAAATCCCCTGATAAGCGGCTCAAGATAAATAAGCCCCAAAACAGCCAGAAAAGAAAGCTGGAAACCAACATCATAAAATAAAAGTAAAGGATTAATCAAAAGCATAACAGCGCAAGCCGAAGTTATAACGCGAGACCCCATGCTTTGCCGTCCAAGCTTCTGAGCTAAGAGATAAAGCCCTCCCATAATTCCCGCCCGGACCCCAGAGGCAGGAAGCCCTGTTAAAATGATATAAAGACAGATAAAAATTATAGCAATATAAAACGCCTGTCCGCGCCGAAGACCCATAGCCAGCAAAAGAGACATTATAATTGAGCTTAAAATTACAACATGAGTGCCGGAAACAGCTACAATATGCCTTAATCCTGTAATATTCAGTTTATCTTTTAAATCTTGGCTCATTGCTCCGTTGTCGCCTAAAATTGTCCCCTCTAAAATAGAGCTTTGGGGCGGAGAAAAATTGTTTCTTATGCTTTCTCTTAATTTTTGCTTAAACCATAAAATCTGCGAGTAAACTACGAAGGACGGGCCTTCGTTTTTTTCTTTTTCCAATAATTCAACTTTGGGAAAATTCATCACAGAATAAATGCCGTCTTTCATCAAATAATTTTTATAACTGAAATCTTCTGTTTCATTCGGCGTTTCTAATTTTCCTGTAATTTTTATTTGATCTAAATAATTATATTCCGGGTATCTGCTTGTTGTCACTAAAACTACGTCTAATGGATTTTTCACCCAGTTAAATTGTTCCGCCTTCGGCGGAACACTGCCTTCGGCGGATTTAACCGGGTAAATTTCTATTTTTAATTTTTGGGAATTGTCTCTGATATCCGGCTCTCTGAAAATTTTGCCGGTTAAAGTTATTTGTCCCTTATCATTAAATTTTCTCAACTCATTATTTTCAACATTAAATTCGGAAATCTGAAGGCGGACAGCTCCTAACAATAAAAATAAAAAACAAAAACCGATTATTATCAAATAATCTCTCTTTAAAAACAAAGAAGTAATGATTACCAAAAGACCCAAAAATAAAAAACCCCACAAAAAAATCTGGGGAATTTTTACTATTGAGCTTATAAATATTCCGATAATAAACGAAATACTGAGATAAAAAAGTATTTTAGAACTCGTCATCTATCTTAAACCGCAAAATTTAAAATAAGGAGAGATTTCTTCTGCTATTTCTTTTAGATACTCTTCTTTATACGGTTTTAAACTTTCAAATTCAGGGTCAATGGTTTTTTCAGGCCTAAAATTCTGCAGATAGTATTTTACACTATGCCCGCCTATCCATTTAGCAATTTCTAAAAAATCTTCTTTTGAATGCGCGCCCGGCACCACGGTTGTGCGAAATTCCCAATCTATTTTTCCTGATTTTAGAAACCTGACGCTTTCTTCAATATCCTCAATTTTTATTCCCTCGCCCATGATACTTTGATATGTTAATTTTGGATTTTGGATTTTGGATTTTGGATTTAATTTTATGTCCATAGCAACATAATCTATTAACCCTATATTTACCAAATCTTTTAACGTTTCCGGGTTTGAACCGTTTGTATCCAATTTTACTTTATATCCCAAATTTTTTATTCTTTCTATAAATTTAGGCAAATCTTTATTTATTGTAGGTTCTCCACCGCAAACCACAACTCCCTCTAATAAACCTTGTCTTTCTCTCAAAAAATCCAAAAATTCTTTTTCAGAAATCCTCGGCTGTTTTGCAATTTTTAAGGGTAAAACAAGCTCTGAAGAATAGCACCAGGGGCATCTAAAATTGCATCCTGCCAAAAAAACCGTGCATGCCAGTTTGCCAGGATAATCAATTAGGGTTGTTTTTTGCAAACCCGCAATAATCATAAAAAAAATTTAAATCAGCCTCTTTTTAAAGAGGCTGATTTCTTTATATTTCTGCTTTTGCCGCTTCTTTATCTTCCGTCTTTTCTAACACTTCATTTAATTGTCCCGGCGCAACAAACTCCTTTCTGTCTCCATATTCCTGGCGCTTGCCCTTATGCCACTGCTGAACAGGCCTTATATATCCAACAACCCTTGAATAAACCTCGCAAGGCTGTTTTACCGTGCATTGCGGGCATTCAAAATGTTCGCCTGACAGATAACCGTGCGTAGGACAAATTGAAAAAGTGGGAGTTAATGTGATATAAGGAAGGCTGTACTTTTCAAAAATCTTTTTTACCAAATTTTTTGCCATATTCGGGTCAGAAATTTTTTCTCCCAAAAACAGGTGCAAAACAGTGCCCCCGGTATATTTTTTTTGAAGGTCGTCTTGCAAGCCCAGGGCTTCAAAAATATCTTCTGTAAATCCGACCGGCAATTGGCTTGAATTTGTATAATAAGGAACCTCTGCGGTGCCGGCTGTGATAATATCAGGATATTTTTCCTTATCTGTTTTTGCCTGCCTGTAAGAAGTGCCTTCAGCGGGAGTTGCCTCCAAATTATACAAATTTCCCGTTTCTTCCTGGAAATGGATCATTTTTTCTCTCATAAAATCCAAAATCTCAATCGCAAATTTTCTGCCTTTCGGAGTTGTGATGTCTTCTTCCAAAAAGTTAAGCAAAGCTTCGTTCATCCCGCAAATTCCGATTGTTGAAAAATGGTTTCCAAAATATGAATCTCTCATTTTTTTGACACCTTCTAAATAATGCCTTGAATACGGGAAAAGCCCTTTTCCCATAAAGTCTTCCAAAGCCTTTCTTTTAATTTCCAGACTTTCCTTTGCCAAATCCATTAAATGCTCCAGCTTGCTAAAAAATTCTGTTTTGGTTTTAGACAAATATCCAATTCTCGGCAAATTAACGGTGCACACGCCTATGCTCCCGGTTAGGGGCTGAGACCCAAACAAACCGCCGCCTCTCATATAAAGTTCTTTATTTGACAATCTTAAACGGCAACACATTGAACGGAAATCTTCGGGATTCATATCCGAATGGATAAAATTAGAAAAATAATTTATGCCGTATTTTGCCGTTGCCTCCCACATAGAAATAAGATTTGGATTATCCCAATCAAAATCTTTGGTTATTGAAACTGTGGGAATCGGGAAAGTAAACGGCCTGCCCGAAGCATCTCCATCCATTAATCCTTCATAAAAGGCTTTAAGGAACATATCTATTTCCGGCTGAAACTCCCCATATGTTTCATTTTGAACTTCACCGCCGATAATTACCGGCTGTTTCGCCAAGAATGACGGGGGCTTAATATCTAAAGAAACATTTAAAAACGGCGTCTGGAAACCAACTCTCGTAGGCACCATGCAGTTATATAAAAATTCCTGCATTGCCTGTTTCACCTGTTTATAATTTAAGTTGTCGTATCTGATAAAGGGGGCTAAAAGCGTGTCAAAGTTTGAAACAGCATTAGCTCCCGCTGTTTCGCCCTGCAAGGTAAACAAAACATTTACCAGCTGACCCAAAGCTGTCCTAAAATGTTTTGGAGGCCTGCATTCTATTTTTCCTGATACTCCCCCAAACCCTTTGACAAGAAAATCATACAAGTCCCAGCCCGCGCAATAAGGGGCGAGCAGCTCTAAATTATGAATGTGAAAATCTTCGTTAATTGCCGCATCTCTTATTTCTTTTGGATAAATTTTATTAACCCAGTATTTTTTTGATATATAAGAACCCACATATTGGTTCAATCCCTGCAAAGAAAATGTCATATTGGCATTTTCTTTAACCTGCCAGTCAATTTCTTTTAAATAGCTGTCTATTTTTTCTGAAGATTCGTCAACTGCTTTTGAAGCTTCACGGATGCTTCTTCTCTGGTCCCTATATAAAATATATGCTTTGGCTGTATCAACTAAGTCTTCTAAAATTAATGCTTCCTCAACAATGTCTTGTATCTGTTCTATAGTTGGAATTTCACCCTCCTTAAATCTGTGGTTCAAAAGCTGAACAACTTTTTCAGCCACTTTTTTTGATTCTCTGCCGTCTCCCTGATTTGCGGCAACAATGGCTTTGTGTATGGCATTTGCTATTTTTTCCTGATTAAAATCAACAATCCTTCCATCTCTTTTCTGGACTTTTTTAATGTGGTTTTCTATTTTTGTTGTTTCTTCTGACATACCATGTAGTAGAAATTCAACTTTTAAAAACGGAAGTCAAACTTTATGAAATTAATTATATTTATTTCAAATTTTAAGATATAATTTAGGGATAAAAAAAGGGCCTATGCCTTGACCAAACTTTTCGCTCAAAAATTTTTTAGCCCCAAAATTTTTGAGCCGAAAGCCCATCACATTACTACATTTTATCTTATTTAAAAAGCATGTCAAATCCCGTTATAAGCGCATTCCTGTGGAAAACTTAAGGATTCGCCCCACTTTTGCGATTTTGCAACAAAAAAAACGCTTTTTTACGGCATTTTTTGTCAGGATTGAACCATAAATCCTTATTTTTCCGCAACACTTTCAAAAATTTGTTGCAATTACAGAAATTTTAATCTCCCCTTTTTTTAAATTATTGTCTTTAACTGCCCCAAAAATTATCTTAGCTTTTAAATCAACGTTTTTTGTAATAGTTTCAGCTGATTTTGAAATTTCATTTAAAGTTATATCATTTCCAAAAGCTGAAAATAAAACGCTTTTTGCGCCTTTTATTGAAAAATCCAGCAGAGGAGAGTTGATGGCTTTTTCTGCCGCCTCTACGGCCCTATTTTCGCCTGCAGCTCTGCCCACGCCAAAAAGAGCGCGGCCTGAATTTTTTAAAACAGAAACTACCGAAGCAAAATCTATATTTATGATACCTGGGACTAAAATTAAATCTGTTATGCCTCCCACCGCCTGATGCAAAATTTCATCGCACAAAATAAAGGCATTAGATACTGTTGTTTTTTCGTCAATTATTTTTAAAAGATTATCATTGGATATAACTAAAATAGAATCTACCTTGTCTTTCAAGTTTTCCAAAGCCGACTTTGCAATTTTTTGTCTTTGTTCTCCTTCAAAAGAAAAAGGCATTGTGACAACAGCTATTGTAAGGCAGCCCATATTTTTTGAAATTTCAGCTATAACTGGAGAAGCCCCAGACCCGGTGCCCCCTCCCAGCCCGCATGTAATAAAAACCATATCTGCCCCCCTCAGGCCTTCCGCAATTTCTTCTTTGCTTTCTTCTGCTGCCAGCTGGCCCAAATTAACATCCATGCCCGCGCCCAAACCCCGTGTGGTATTTTTACCGATTAAAATTTTATTTTCAGAACGGCAAAAATGCAAAGCCTGCGCATCAGTGTTTATGGCAATTAATTCAACTCCTTTGCCGTTAAACTTGGCTATGCGCGAAATTGTGTTAGAACCGGAGCCGCCCGCTCCTATTACTTTTATACTGGGATTCATAGCATGCGAATAGCGCCCGCTCGGCTGAAGCCTCGCGAAATCCGAATGCGCCCATCCGAATATTTTTTCTATTATTCGGGATATTCGGGTGTAATTCGGATATTAGTGCCGCTATATTATCAGGGAATAAGATGCCTAAAAAATTTTACAATTTTAGACCTCCACCCCTTGGTAAGTCCCAGTATACCCGCTTCTTGCTCAAAATCAACCCCTTCTAATGCCAAACCCGTAACAGTAGCTAAAGAAGGGTCTTCCTGAACGCCTGTAATGCCTTTTGGAATTCCTATTTCACAGGAAAGCTTTAAAGTTTCTTTTGCAAGTTCTTTTATCTTCGGAAGTTTTGCTCCTCCGCCCGTCAAAACAATTCCGCCGGGCAGCTGCTGCTGCTTATTAATTTTTTTTAATTCTTTCTGCACCAAATCCAAAATCTCTGAAACCCTTGGTTCTACAATATCTACTATATTTTTTTTTGTAAATGACAGCGAAGACGATTTTTCAAAAATTTCTATTTTTTTGACTCCGGATTTTTTATTTTCTCTTTCTCTTGAAACTAACATGCACGTGCCGTGCTGTTTTTTTATGGACTCTGCCATAGCCACATCTATTTTAAGGCCTATTGCAATATCATTAGTTATATTAGCTGAACCTATGGGCATTACAGCAAGATGTATTAAATCTCCTTCTTCAAAAACAGCTAAGCTTGTGGCGCTGGCTCCAATATCAATTAAAGCTACGCCCAGCTCTTTTTGCTGAGGAGTTAATACTGCGTTGGCTGCCGCCAAAGGAGAAGGAATTACGTCGTCAATCTGAATTTTTGCATTTAAAACAGACTGCGTGAGCTTTAAAAAGTCAGGAGAAAAAATGCAAAGCAAAAGCACTTTTGCTTCCAATCTTATGCCGGTTAAATCAACCGGATTTTTTATGCCTCTTTGGTCGTCAATAATAAATTCCTTGGGCACAACATCTAAAATTTCATCATTGCGGGGCATATTAATAGCCCTGGTTGCCTGCAAAACTCTTTCTGTATCCTCCTTTGAAATTCTTTGGTCAGCCCTTGAAACGGAAATTATTCCGTCAGAGGGCATCACATAAAGACGGCTGCCGCCGACATTAACAAAAACAGAATTTATTTTTCTGTTGCAGTCTCTTTCAATGCCAGACAATATCATCTGCACATTTTTTGAAGTTTCCTCTGCATTTACCACAGCCCCTTTTCTTAAACCAAAAGAAGGAATTTCAGCGTATGACAAAACCTCCCAATCTTTTTTGGTTCTTTGGGCCACCAAAGCTTTGATACTTCCTGTCCCTATGTCTAAACCTGCAACGATATTGCCCTTCATTACTAATTTTAAATTTTAAATTTCAAATTTTAGAAAGATATGATCTTTCTTTCTCTTCCATCATATCTGCCTGTTTTTTTGATTTTTCGTCCCGCCTTTGGCGAGGATCCTCGACTTCGTCGGGATGGTCATGTCCTAATAAATGCAAAATCCCGTGCGCAAAAACCCTCATCATTTCTTTTTTAAAATCAATACCGTATTTCAAAGAATTTTCCTTTACAATTTCAGGGCAAATCACAATCTCGCCCAAAAAATTTTCCTGATTTAATCCAAAGGAAAGAACATCTGTGGGTTTGTTCTTTTTGCGGAACTTTTTATTCAGCTTTTTTATCTCTTCTTTTGAAACAAAAGCAAGAGACAATGTTTCTGTTTCTCTATTCTCGCCTTTTAGCACTTTTTTTGCAATCCCTGTGAATAACTCCTTGTCTAAACGAAAATTAGTAAGATTGTTTATCTCTATCATTCTTTTATTTTACACCATTTTCACCCAAAAACAAAAAGAGCTCATTGAGCTCTATATTTTTTCTTCATCCAGTATTTTCACATGCCTGTTCATGCCCGCACTGAGAACAAACATGCAACATCATATGGCGATTACTGCCCTCCACACACAACTGTCCATGATAATGCATCTCTGCTCCGCATTGCTCGCAAAACATATGCTCTTTATGTTTTTTTCCCTCCCAAAAATCTTTTGGCCGAGGCTTCAAAAGAAAACATCTTTTGCATTTCCATCCAAACAAAGTAACTTTGTCAGGATAGCCATCGCCTTCAAATTGCCTTACCTTTTGGAAATCATGCTGACAATTTGCCTGAACAGTGGCAATCAAACAACTGAGCGCATTCCTTGCCGTTTGAAGGCTGCCCTCCAATGATATCACAACTTTGTGCTGCTCCCTGATTTCAGGAGTGTCGGGCATTCCGTCCGGACTTTTTTCAACAAGCAATGTTTTTACCATAATCCACCTCTCTTTTGTAAAAGGGCCTTCTTCCGCTGTGCTTTGCATACTAGCAAAAGCAATAATTTAGAATAACGCAATAAAATATCCCTGTCAAGCTGGTGCCCCAGCGAACGCCAACAGCGAACACCTCAAACAGCGTTTGAGGTGTTTATTTCAGCTCTATTTCAGCTCTATTTCAGCTCTGTTTTTGATAAAATACCTTTTTACCGGTCTTGCCAACTTGTTTAATCCTGCCTTCTTTTTCCAGCTCATCTAAATACCTCACAGAAGTAGCGCTTGAAATCCCCAATAATTTTACCGCATCTTGATTGCTGATTTTGTCTTTATTTTTTAAAAGCCCCATAATTTTCTCTTTTGCCTGCTCTTTTTTCTCCTGCATTTTCTTATTATACTCCTCCAGCCCGGCGCCAAAATCATCCAACTCATTTTTTTCTTTTTCCATCGCCAAAATCTCCTTTTCATTTTCCTTTTTATCCTTCAGCAAACACCAAACCCACACCCCCATCCCAACAATAATCAAAACTAAAATAATTTCAAAATAATTCATAAAATTTTATTTTTAATTAATCAAATAAATTTACATAGTTTTGATATCTGAAAACCTTATTTCTTTTTCTCCCAGTTATCTCTTTTAGAATTCCCATTTTAATCATCTTGCTAACTAAAAGTAATGCATTTGGATTTTTAAGGCCAGTAATTTTTTCGACTGCTTTTACGGTCAAAGTCGGCGTATGGAATAGCGAGTTAAATACTAAAGTCGCCTTTGAAGCAGACCTCCCAAGCGATAGAATTTTTTTAGTATCTTCGTCTTTTAATTTAATTATTTTCTTGCTTGTATCTACTGCCTGGTTGGCGGTAACAGCAATCCCTTCAAGAAAAAATTTTAGCCAGCTCTCGATATCGTCTTTTTCATGAACGGCATTAAGTCTGTCATAATATTCTTGACGATATTTCTTGAAAAATTCTGAAAGATAAAGAAGCGGTTTGTCCAGGGCTTTTTGCTGACACAAATAAAATGTAATTAAAAGACGACCAATCCTTCCATTACCATCTAAAAATGGGTGGATATTTTCAAACTGAGAATGGATTAACCCTGTTTTAATTAAAACAGGAAAACGAGAATTATTATGTAAAAATTTTTCCATATTATATAGCGCAGACATAACTTCTTGCGGTGGACAAGGTACAAAAGAGGCCCTTTCAATAGTCGTCCCCCCTACCCAATTTTGTGATTTTTTGAATTCACCCGGCTCTTTATACTCACCCCTAACTCCGCGAAGCAAAATTTTATGAATTTCTTTTATAAGCCTTAAAGATAGGGGAAATGTTTTAAGCCGCTTTAAACCATAATTCATTGCATCTATATAATTCAAAATTTCATCTACATCTTTACGAATTTCTAAATCTTCTATCTTGGCTTCGGCATTCAAAACATCGGCAAAAGTTGCTTGAGTTCCTTCTACTTGGCTCGAAAGAGTCGCCTCTTTTCGGATATACATCAAAATAAAAAAATCAACATCCGGCAATGTTTCTGCGATGCCATCCAATCTTCCCAATGCTAAATCGGCCTTTGATAATAGGCTTTGCAAGTCCTCATCAACTTCAATTTTGAATGGTAAAGCATCAGGAACAAATGCCTTATATCGCGCATCATCTTTTAACTGATTTATGTATTTTCCGCTTCTCATATTCAAATTATATTACTTATAAATCGTAGACAGGCTTTTTCTTATCTACGATTACCATTATAAATCGTAGATAAGCTCTTGTCAACATAGATTAGACATAGATAAGGTTTTCACTAAAAATGATCTACAATGTTAATCGTTTCTATTTATCAACAATTTTATTTATTTCTTCTTTTTTCGGCTCTCATGCTATATGCGACATCTTCAACTGCTACAAGGTTGCTTTTACTTAATACCACTTTAACCGCACGGGGAATATCCTCAAAATAACTAAACATCTCATCTTGAGTTTTTATGCCCTTTGTTTGATTCGCTTCTAAATGTACATTCCCACAAGTCCAAAAAGGAATCTGGTCTTTTTTAGACCCTACTTTTTCTGGCAAATCATTAGTAAAAAATCTAATTGTAACGCCTATTGTTTTATTATCTTTTTTCATATTTTTTGATTAATTCTTTAATTTTATTTCTTAAAACTGGACCTGCTCCAATAAATCTACACTCCGATAAGATAGCTTTAAATAATTTTCCTTTTTTAAATATATTTTTAAATTTCATTATTTCATACCACTGGTCCCAAGATGCCATTTTTATAAATCGTTTGGGCACTTTTGCTAAAAGATACATAAACTCGGGGTAGCGTTTTGCTTCATCTACTTTTTTCTCAACACATACAAACTAAACACCTCAAACGCCGTTTGAGGTGTTTAGTATATACAAAAACCGCCTCGGCAAAGGCGGGGCGGTTTTTTAAACTAATTTAGAGCGCGCACGGGCTGGTTGTCTCTGTAAGCCTCTCTTGGCACCATGCTTGGTTTTCTGGGTTTTCTGAGTAAAAGCCCATATCAAGCAGGTTGACTGTTCCATCTTTGTTTATGTCAGCTACAGGGCTGTATGCTTCGTCTCCGCAGCTTTTGTTGTAGCTTTCTGTTAATTTTTCGTACAAATGGAAGCAATCAGTTGATAAGATTGATATAGGAGTAGATGTTTCCTCAATAATCAGGGGTTCAGCTGGTTCGCACGGGCTGGTTGTCTCTGTAAGCCTCTCTTGGCACCATGCTTGGTTTTCTGGGTTTTCTGAGTAAAGGCCCATGTCAAGCAGGTTGACTGTTCCATCTTTGTTTATGTCAGCTACAGGGGAATATAATTCGTCTCCACAGCTTTTGTTGTAGCCTGGCACCAGTTTTTCATATAAATAGAAACAGGGAGTTTCTAAGATTGATACATATTCAACAACAGGTTCCTCAATAATCGCTTCTTGGACTTGTCCTGGGCTTCTTGCAACGTTAACCAATGCACACGGGCTTTCAGTTTCTGAAAGTCTTTGCTGGCACCATTCTTGGTTTTTTTCGTTCTCTGAGTAAAGGCCCATGTCAAGCAGGTTGACTGTTCCATCTTTGTTTATGTCAGCTACAGGGCTGTATGCTTCATCTCCACAGCTTTTGTTGTAGCTTTCTGTTAATTTTTCATACAAATGGAAGCAATCAGTTGATAAGATTGATGTGGGCTCGGGAGCAATCTGTGCTTCTTGGACTATTCCTGCTTCTCCTGCGCTAAAAGAAACGTCCGCGCTGTCAGAGCTTGAACCAAAAAGCTGGACCTGAAGGATTTTTATCTGCTCAAAAATCCAGTTAATCTGCTCTTGAATCTGCAAAAGCAGTGCCTGCATATCTGTGGTTTGAGCTGATACTGCAGACCCTGAAAATAAAACCGCTATTGCTAAAACAGTTGTTATTAAAAAATATTTAATTTTCATATTTTTGCCAGATAAAATTTTTTAGTTTGGCAGTTATGCGAAACATAAAATTATAAATCAGGCTGTATTTTATTGCTTTTTTAAATATGCTACATCTTACTCCCAACCAAGCTCTATGTCAAGTCTTTTGCAAAAATCTGCACTTTACGCAATTTTAATCAAAAACCGCCCTTTCAGGCGGTCTCAATTTACCCCTTACTCATTACTCTTTACTTATTACCCGTCAATAATTCTTTTACAATCTTGCTTGCTTCTCCTGAATCTGCTTTTCCTTTTATTTTTGGATTTAAATCTGTCCCGATGCCCCGACCGCTGTCGTTGGCATCGTGGATCCACGATTATAAAATTTTAATTAATTTTCTATCGCACTCCTCTTCTTCCATGATTTAATCTGTAATTCTCTTTTTCTCGCTTCCGACAATGTTTTATACTCTTCGGTGCGAACTATATCCCAAGGAATATATCTTTTTGTTGATTTTACTAAACCCTTGTTGTGCAACTCAATCCTTTTATTTACATGCTCACAACTACCCACATAATACGAACCATTTATTCTAGATTTTAAAATATATGTATAAAACATTTATAAAATTTTATAATCGGGACCATTATTTATTGTTTTGTAATAAATCTTTTACTATATTACTTACCAATGTGCTATCTGCCCTCCCCTTGATTTTTAAACCTAAATCTTTCATTACTTTTCCCATGTCCTTCATTTCTGCCGCTCCTGTTTTTGCAACTGATTCTTCAACCAGTTTTTTAACTTCGTCTTGTGATAATTGTTCTGGCAGATATTTTTTCAGAATTTCAATTTCTTTTTTTTCTTTGTCTGCCAGCTCCTGCCTTCCGCCTTTTTCGTACAAAGCTATAGCATCCTTTCTTTTTTTGATTTCAGAAGATACCACATCAATTATCTCTTCATCGGTCAGCTGAGATGCGCTTACCAGGCTTTCCTCGCCCGCCGAAGCTTCAACGGAGGCTGGGTCTTTTGAAACCTTAAATCTTTTTTCTTTTTCCTTTGTGGTAATTGCAGCTAAGAGCATGCGCAAAACGCTAAGCTTTAACTGCTCGCCTGATTTTAGCGCCTCGGTAGAATCAGATTGAATCTGCTGCTTTAACATAGTCTAAATTGCTATATTGCTAAATTGCTAAATTGTCGTTTCGATTATCAGTTTAGCAATTTAACATTTTGACAAATAACAATTTACTTTGGCTTTGCCAATTTATCAGCTTTTATTCTTTCTTTTTTTAGCTCGGCTCTTCTTAAAGCTGACCTCTTTTTTGCCAAAGCTGATTTAGCTCTTTTGTGAAACTTATTTCCTCTTATTTCAAGCAAAACGCCTGATTGGCGCACGACTTTTGTAAAACGGTGAGCCAAACTCTGGGAAGTTTCTTTGTCTTTTCTTTTTACTTCTAATGCCATAAATTAAATTGCTAAATGGTTATATTGCTAAATTGTCGTTTTCAATTATCAGTTTAACAATTTAACAGTTTGACAATATAACAATTATTTCTTAACTTTTGTTTTCATTTCTTGCACGACCTTGTCAAGTTTTATTTCTTTTTGGACCCCTGAATCCATGTCCCTTAAAGTAATAAAATCTTCTAATGCTTCTTTTTGCCCGAAAATTAAAACCCATCTTATTCCCATTTTATCTGCTGTTCTTAACTGGGTTTTTAATGAATCTTTTGAAAAAGATTCAGCCACGGGTATTTTAGCTGACCTAAATTCTTCAAAAAGCTTTAAGCTTTTTCTCTTTGCTAATTGGCCTAATTGGGCTAAAAATATCTGGGGCTCGTCTTTGCCCTTAACATTTTTTACTTCTTTGGTTTTCATCAAGCTTATAATTCTTTCTACGCCTCCTGCTGATCCGCATGATGGCGTATCTCTTCCGCCCAATACTTTTGCTAAATTATCATATCTGCCACCGCCCAACAAAGAGCCCTGATTTTGCCCATCTTCTGTTTTCTCAACAATTTCAAAAACCGTTTTTGTGTAATAATCCAGGCCTCTTACCAAATAAGGATTTAATGTATATGGAAGCTCAAGCTCGTCTAAAAATTCTAACACCTGCTTAAAGTGAATATGGCAGTTCTCGCAAAGGTGGTCGATTATCTGCGGGGCGCCCGCCCTTACCCTTTGGCATTTTTCTTCTTTGCAATCTAAAATTCTTAATGGATTTTCTTTTAATCTCCTCTGGCAGTCAGAACACAAAGATGATTTTCTTGACCTGAAGTAGCTTGTTAAAATTTTCTTAAAATACGGCCTGCATTCAGAATCTCCTATTGAATTAACTTCTATTGTTATATTTTTAATTCCTAATTCTTTTAGCACGTCATAATTCATCTGGATAATTTGGCTGTCTACTGAAGGACTTGCTTCGCCAAGCGCTTCAAACCCGAATTGGTGGAACTGCCTAAATCTTCCTGCTTGCGGCTTTTCATATCTGAAAAAAGGGCCTGAATACCATAATTTTACAGGCTGTGGAAGATTGTGCATTCCATGCTCTATGTAGCTTCTCATAATGCCGGCTGTGCCCTCTGGCCTTAAACAAACCATATCTCCTCCTTTTGTCCTAAAAGAGTACATTTCTTTGCCCACAATATCTGTGTCAGCTCCCACGCTTTTTAAAAAAAGCTCTGCCTGCTCTACTATGGGAGTTTCTATTTTTGAAAATCCGTAATAATTTGCCACGCTTTCAACCGCTTTGTTTAGTTTTTTGATATAAAGCTGATCTTCTGGCAGAACATCATGCATGCCTGTTAAATTCTGATACTTAACTTTGTTCATATAATATAATGCGTTCTAATATACTAATTCACCCGGTTAAATAGCCCTTTGGGCTAATCCCGCCAGCTGACGGGATTATTTAACTGGGTGAATACTAATTCAAAAAAATTATACTAATGCGATACGAACTTATACTCGTATTATTAGTATGCATTCGCACATTGGCATCGCACTAATATGCGGGTTGTGATATTGCAGACAGGGTAGTCAGCGGAAAAATTCGTAAAAATGCCTTTCCAATAATATTTTGCCTCGGCACAACTCCCCATGCTCTGGAATCATAAGAATACTGCCTGTTGTCCCCCAAAACAAAATATTCATCAGCTGCCAATGTAATATTTATATCTCCTATTGTTTTTAAATCGTCAGGCAGATAGCTCTCGTCTAAAATTATTGCTTCGCTGTCTTTGGCTATTGAAACCTTGCCGTCTTTTATATCCACGGTTTCTCCCGGAACTCCTATAATTCTTTTTATAAATCTTTGAGCAGCATCTTTTGGATATTTAAAAACAACCACATCTCCTCTTTGGGGTTCAGAAAACCTATAACTTATTTCATCTACAATCAAATAATCTCCTGTTTCAAAATTAGGCGACATTGATTCCCCTTTTACTATAAACGGCTGGAACAAAAAATAACGTATAGGCAAAACTATTACCAAAGCAATAAGGCCTATTTTAAAAATATCCCATGCAAAAGCAAAGTATTTTTTAAATCCTTTTTCTGCAACTATATTATTATTTGTTTGCGTAGGTTGTTCTATATTTTCGGGCATTTTCGTAAATTATTTAAAATTTTATTATTCACTATAGCATATTTTTGAAGCCGATGCAAGCCCCGTTAGAAGCCGTTTTTGTCTAAAAACAAGCTTATCAAAAAATTGATGGTCAAGCCCCGAATAATTTTAAGCAAGAAGAAAAAATATTTGATTAAATATTTTTTCTCAAAGGCTTCTAACGGGGCAAGCCCCTAAAAAGAAAAAAAACGGGAGCTGCAAAAACTGCAACTCCCCCGAAAAAAAAGGTGATCAGTTAGCGGAATGAAACACTCCGCGTATGGCGAGCACTTCGCCTCCGGCAGCATTGCCTTCGGCGGACTTTTCGGCCATTTCCGTTGCTCTTGTTGTGTCCCCTAAACAGACGTCGCACCACTCTTGGCCTGACATTCAGTTCTTCTGCCGCCGAAGAACAAAAATCGTAAAAACGAACTGTTCTGCCGTGCTTGCAAAAGCGCTTTAGAAGCTCCAGCTCTAGTGCCAGGCGGCGCGAATTTGTCTTGGACATAACGATTCCTTTCTAACGCGAGGGTTTCTCGTTTCAGGAACAGAAAAGCGCCTCTTCTCTGTCCAACCCCGCAGTCACCATGAGAGGGTCTCGCTTGGGTCAATCGCCCATTTATGCCTCCTTTAATAGTGTCAGTTTTGGCAAAAAACAATAGATTAAGGACCACCTCCTTTCTTATCTTAAGATAGAATGTGCTGATTTATAAATTATAGTTCCTGAAAAAATATTGTCAACCCTTCACCCTTTGTACAATATTTCCTGCGAGGCAATTGGAACTTTTATCTCTTAGTTTATTAACCCAAAAAATACAACCGTCAGGGTGAAGGGTCAACCTTTATTTTATAATTACTGACCCAAAAGATATTTTAACTGCTGATATATTGAAGCTACACTATTTGAAATAAAATCTAATTGGCTTTGATAAGCTGTGGTACAAGGACTTGTGGTCTCGCTAAGTCTTTGCTGGCACCAGGTCTGGTCTGTTTTATGGGCATCATAAAGAGTCTCGTCTCCACTACTAACTCTTCCGTTCTTGTCTATGTCAGCTACCGGATCATATCCTGTTTCTCCGCAATCTTTGTGGTAGCTTGCGTCTATCTTTGAATATAGCTGAAAACAATAGTCTCCTGCCGCAGCAATTGTAAAATAATTATCGCTAATATCTTCGTTGGTTGGATCGGCAGTACTTGCAACTCCTATTATGAATTTATTATCCGGCCTCAAAACACCTATTATTGTTGAAGGAATATTCCAAACATATAAACCGTTATTTGCAGGGGTAATGTTGGCTATCATATACCCGCCAGTATTCCCACTACTCGCACTATAGAGCATTACATTAACGGTATCTTGCGCTGACATTCCAACCGCAGACCAACTGATTGTGTAGGTTTGTCCCATTTGCCATGTTTGGCCACCATTAGGCGAGGTCACAGTAATTGATGGCTGGTTTGTCGTGCAGGTTTGGGTTTCTGATGGCTTGTTGGCGGTTGTGCCGCAGTTGTTGGAATCTGTGCAGGTTTTTGTTTGTTGGCCACTAACACAGGCACTCCATCCAGAACATTGCCAGTTGGGTACACAGGCTTGCGCAATGGTAAAATAATTGTCACTCAAATCCGTAATTGAGGAGTTGGTGGTGTCCCAAATCTTTACTTTGTAATCAGAGCCAGGGGTGATTGTGGTAGGAACAGCCCAAGAGAATGAGCCTGCGGAAGCTGGAACAGAATAGGTTAAATTAGAAACAATATAAGACCCTTTATACAATTGAATAATAACATTGCTGACTCCAGTTGAGGTCCATGTAATGCTGTGGGTTTCTCCCTGTTGCCATGTTTGACCGCCGTTGGGAGAGGTAAGGGCAATTGAGGACTGGGGTGTGCAGGTCTGACTCTCAAATGGCTTACCAGCGGTTGTGCCGCAGTTGTTGGAATCTGTGCAGGTTTGCGTTTGCTGACCGTTAACACAGCTACTCCACCCAGAACATTGCCAGTTTGGGGTGCAGGTTGAGATTGAACTGATGGTAAAATAGTTGTCACTAGAATCTACGATGGAGTAATTAGGAGTGTCCCAAATCTTTACTTTGTAATCAGAGCCAGGGGTAAGTGTCGTTGGAATCGTCCAAGAGAATGAGCCTGCGGAAGCTGGAACAGAATAAGCTAAATTAGAAACCATGTAATAAGCACCCTTATACAATTGAATAATAACATTGCTGACTCCAGTTGAGGTCCATGTAATGCTGTGGGTTTCTCCCTGTTGCCATGTTTGACCGCCGTTGGGAGAGGTAAGGGCAATTGAGGACTGGGGTGTGCAGGTCTGACTCTCAAATGGCTTACCAGCGGTTGTGCCGCAGTTGTTGGAATCTGTGCAGGTTTGCGTTTGCTGACCGTTAACACAGCTACTCCACCCAGAACATTGCCAGTTTGGGGTGCAGGTTGAGATTGAACTGATGGTAAAATAGTTGTCACTAGAATCTACGATGGAGTAATTAGGAGTGTCCCAAATCTTTACTTTGTAATCAGAGCCAGGGGTAAGTGTCGTTGGAATCGTCCAAGAGAATGAGCCTGCGGAAGCTGGAACAGAATAAGCTAAATTAGAAACCATGTAATAAGCACCCTTATACAATTGAATAATAACATTGCTGACTCCAGTTGAGGTCCATGTAATGCTGTGGGTTTCTCCCTGTTGCCATGTTTGACCGCCGTTGGGAGAGGTAACGGTGATTGAGGGCTGGGCTGTGCACGCTTGAGATTCTGTTGGTTTGCCAGCTGTAACTCCGCAGTTATTAGTGTCTGGACAAGTTCGTGTCTGCAGGCTATTTGCACAAGCGCTCCATACACTGCACTGCCAGTTTGGGGTACAAGTTGCTATGCACGCCTGTGATTCTGCTGGTTTGCCGGTTGTAACTCCGCAGTTATTAGTGTCTGGACAAGTTCGTGTCTGCAGGCTATTTGCACAAGCGCTCCATACACTGCACTGCCAGTTTGGGGTACAAGTTGCTATGCACGCCTGTGATTCTGCTGGTTTGCCGGTTGTAACTCCGCAGTTGTTAGTGTCTGGACAAGTTTTTGTTTGTTGGCCATTTGTGCAGGCGCTCCATGCAGAACATTGCCAGTTTGGAGTGCAAGTTGAAGAACAAGATCTGGTTGTCGCTGGTTTGTTGGTTGTAATTCCACAATTATTTGAATCGGTGCAGGTTGAAGTTTGTTGGCCGTTTGTGCAGGCGCTCCATGCAGAACATTGCCAGTTTGGAGTGCATTTCGCACCCAGTTTTTGCAAACACCATTGCTCATTTGTCATATTTGCCGAGTAAAGAGACATGTCTTCAGAATTAACTATCCTGTCTTTGTTTATGTCAGCTGCTGGGTCATATCCTGCCACACCGTAACTCTTTGCGTTGCTTGCTATGAGTTTAGAATATAACTGAGAACAGTAGGTTGTTGTGCATGCCTGTGATTCTGCTGGTTTGCCAGTTGTAACTCCGCAGTTATTAGTGTCTGGACAAGTTCGTGTCTGCAGGCTATTTGCACAAGCGCTCCATACACTGCACTGCCAGTTTGGGACGCAAGTTGGAGAGCAACCATAAAGCGCGTTTAGCTTTGCTCTAGTAACTGGACCAACTGTACCAGTTTGTGTAATGTTATATTCTTTCTGGAATTTAACTACAGCGGCTGCTGTGCCATATCCAAACACCCCTGTACTATCAGCACCCACACCAAACCCCTGCTTAGCTAAAGCTGTCTGCAAATATAATACCTCTCCATTTGAAGTTACATCAGTTGATCCAGTTGTAAGATACCTGGTAAAAGTATGGCACCAATTTATTATTGGACATGGGCTTGTTGTCTCACTTAGCTTCTGCTGGCACCATGCCTGGTCTGTTGTGTGAGCTGCGTAGAAAGACTGGTCGCCAGAATCAACATCTCCGTCTTTGTCTACATCAACTAAAGGATCGTATGCTGCTTCTCCGCATTTTTTGTTATAGCTTGCTGTTAGCTTGCTGTAAAACTGGGAGCAGTAAGTTGTTGTTGCTGGTTCATCTGTAATAGTAAAATCATCGCTGGTATCTTCTGCAGGACCGCTAAATCCACTATTAAGCGTGCAATAAGATACTGTAACTTCATAATCTGTATCCTTAGTAATATCGGAGCTTAAAGCATATGAATATGTACCTGTGTCTTGCGCACAACTTGCCAACGCTTTAATTATTTTACCTGCCTTTCGTAAATATATTGATACTGATTTAACTCCGTTTGATGTCCATGTAATATTGTGTGTTTCACCCTGTTTCCAGGTTTCCCCGCCATTGGGCGAGGTAACGGTGATTGATGGCTGGGCTGTGCATGCCTGTGATTCTGCTGGTTTACCAGTTGTAACTCCGCAGTTATTAGTGTCTGGACAAGTTCGTGTCTGCAGGCTATTTGCACAAGCGCTCCATACACTGCACTGCCAGTTTGGGGTACAAGTTGCTGTGCACGCTTGAGATTCTACTGGTTTACCGGTTGTAACTCCGCAATTATTTGAGTCTGTGCAAGTTTTTGTTTGTTGACCACTAACACAGGCACTCCATTCAGAACATTGCCAGTTTGGGGTGCAGGTTGCTGTGCACCCGTACAAAACATTTAATTTTGCTCTAGTGCTATTGCCAACATATCCTGTGCCACTGACTAAACTATAAGGAGTTAAAATATCGGCTACGTACTTTTCTTGAAAATTCACTATAGCTGACGAGGTTCCCTGACCAAAAATATTGCCTATGTCTGGGGCGTAAGAAATGCCTTCTCTATCTAATGCAGTATGCAGATAGCCGATTTCAGTTGAACCCGAGTTGGTATAGCCTAAGTT
>Ga0155759_150_pt1 | contig 29890 bp, 37 predicted proteins | sample RifCSPlowO2_01_FD_107413 | JGI IMG/M metagenome (GOLD analysis project Ga0155759, IMG submission 107413) | Candidatus Staskawiczbacteria bacterium RIFCSPLOWO2_01_FULL_37_25b | reverse complement strand
TGTTGGCGGCTTTGAGCGCTTCGTCGTCGCAGACAAAACGCTGGACGCCGGTGGCTGTGGTAGTAGCGATTCGCCTGAGTAAGCCGGGTCGCTCCGATGCTGTCTCGGGTGGACACAAGACATGGAGCGCCTTTTGCAAGGCTTTAGGGTTCTTCACCCACCCGTCCATCACATCATCGGGAACTTCCGGCAAATTCTTGACCACACACGACACAAATTCCAATACGAGAGACGTGGCACATTCTCCTTTCTTGAGCATTTGCCAATTTTTTATGACTGCCTACATAGCAGTTATAGCCAGAAAACACCGAAATATCAGTATCTTTTGGCTATAACTGCCGATTCGCAAGTATTTTAAAGCTGTAAATGTGCTAATTTCACTATATTTTAAGTATAGCATATTTAAATAACCTTGTCAATGGTTGCAAAAAGTATAAGAATAGCGTATAAATAATAATATTACAATTAACACTGCTGACCGGAAGCAGATTCCCGCCATTATGAACGGGAGAGAAAAATGACCGGAAAATATTAATGACAAAAGAAACTATTTTTAAGAAAAGCAAAGATGCATCTTCTCCTCTGCAAATCGGCGCGACAATTGAGGGAAAAGTTGTAGCAAGAGACCGTTCGTCTCTTTTTGTTGATTTAGGAATTTGTGGAACCGGCATAATATTCGGCAGGGAGTTTTATCGCGCAAAAGATGTTATAAAAAATCTTGCAATAGGCGACAAGGTTTACGCTAAAATAACAGAATTAGAAAATGAAGAGGGATACATTGAACTTTCTTTAAGAGACGCCACAAAAGAAATCAGCTGGCAAAAACTTCAAAATATAAAAAATAGCGGAGAAGTTTTAAATGTTAAAATAACCGGAGTCAACAAGGGCGGGCTTTTAACTAATTTAGACGGCATACAAGCATTTTTGCCTGTTTCACAATTAGCTCCAGAACACTACCCCCGGGTAGCTGATGCTGACAAGCAGAAAATATTAAAAGAACTGCATAAATTTGTCGGCAAAACTATGGATGTCAAAATTCTTGATTTATTGGCCCGGGAAAATAAGCTTATACTTTCTGAAAAAGCAAAATCAGAAGAAAAATTAAAAGAGATATTAAAAGATTTCAAAAAAGGAGACACCATTGAGGGAGAGATTACCGGCATTGCTGATTTTGGAGCATTTATTAAATTTCCTTTATCCCCCACTAACTTTGGGGACAAAATGCAAAAAAAGATTTCTGATGAAATCGATACCCCAAAGTTAGTGGGGGACGAGCCCGCCGAAGCTTTAGCAAAGGAGGGCTCATCCGACGAAGAACCTTCAAAATCATCCCAGATAGAAGGGTTAATCCATATTTCAGAATTAGATTGGCAATTAGTTGAAAATCCTGCTGAAGTCGTAAAAGTAGGAGAAATCGTAAAAGCCAAAATTATAAACATCAACAACAACCAGGTTTTTCTTTCGTTAAAGGCCTTAAAACAAAATCCGTGGGAAGAAATTGAAAAACAGTATAAAAAGGGAGACACAATAAAAGGAAAAGTGACAAAGTATTCAGCCTTCGGAGCTTTTGTTGAGATTATGCCGAAAATAAGGGGATTATGTCACATATCAGAATTCAGTTCTAAAGATGAAATGGAAAAATCGCTGAAAATAGGCGAAAGCTATGATTTCCAGATTTTATTGATAGAACCCAAAGAACATAGAATGAGCTTAAAACTAAAAAAAGAGTAAATAATTAAAAACAGCCCCGCCGTGGCGGGGCTGTTTTTTTTGTAAAAAAAATCCCCACACCAAGTTGGCGCAGGGACACGGTTGAAACATGCGTCTCAACATACTTTTTCTTGAGCGGGAGCAACAATAATGTTGCCGTCCTCAATGCAAAGAAAGAGTTTCGGCTCCAAAGGAAACGGCTTGTTGCCGACTTTTTCGCCGTTTTCATCTTTCTCCCATCTCATCAAAGGATTTCCTTCGCCATCAAGCAGGGGACTGCGAGCTTCCAAATTAATGGAAATCGCATGTTGCCCATCAACCGGCAATCCTCCTTCGAAAAACGGATTGAGAAAAGCCCGCACTCGCCACATGGCCTCTTTGCACATCTGCAAAAGCGCATTTTCGGCATTTTGCTTGTGGTTGGCGAATTCACCATCTGGCCTTACGCTTTCCTCGGCGGCAAAAATAAATCTTACCGACGGGTATTGCTGACCGCGAACGCTGGCGCGCATTTGAAAAAATGCATCAACCAGCACATAACCGGCCTTAGCCAGGTCAAGAAGGAACTGTAGCAAAGACACATCTTGAATGGGCTCAATGAACTGAACCCCCTTGACTCCCGACCTTCGAGCAGTCAGCTCGTCAAGGGTTTCTCTCTTTTTCTCAAAAAATCCCGCAGGAAGCGCCCCCATGTTGCTGAAAACAAACTGCAACATCAGAAGTTTGACTGTGCCCTCCAGTAAACCTTTCACAGTAATCTCCTCTCAAAAAAAGTAAAGGCGAAAATTGTAAGTACTATATTAAGTATATCATATTATTTAGATAGTGTCAACACTATTGACAAATTTAAAACAAAGGCTTATTATAACTTATTCTTTGATTCTGCACCTTGATAACACAACAGACAAAATTTACTGGAGAAAAGCCATGTCATCAGTTTTGGTTTTGATAGATTGGGAAAACATAACAAAAAATATTATAGGAGGAAAATATAAACCGGAAAAATTCTCGTGCGCAGCGGGGCTGAAAAAACTGTATGCATGGATAAATAGCGAAGTTGAAAATGTTTTTGATACATTTCTCTTCGCGCCTCTTTTTATAATGTATACTGACTATCAGCTATTCCACGACCACAATCTTGTTCCAATCACTTGCCCAAAAGTGCCGCTAGGGTCTGCTGAAAAAAAAGACACCGTAGACCAGATACTTATTGATAAGGGATTAAAATGGATAACTCATCCTGCGCTAACTCATATATGCTTGGTATCTGGAGATTCGGATTTCAAACCGCTTTTACTGGAAGCAAAAGCAAGGGGCTTGCTTATTATGATATCTGCCCTTAATCCATCTTTGGCAAGAGATCCGGAATATCCACCCCTATCAAAAGAACTGGAAAAAATGGCTGACATCAGCCCCAAAACAGGCGAAAAGATGATACATTATTTTTCACCAATAATTTGACCCGAGAAACAGTGATAACTCACTGTTTTTTTATTGCTTTTTTTTACTTGACAATGTTATATATATTTGCTATGAATAATTAGTGTTCATTTACAACTGGCTGAGGCCAGGTTTCCCAAACAGGCGCCCAAAAAGCGCCAGGAGATGTTAAGATGAGTGTTACAAAGACCAAGCCCCGTAAAAATGGGGCGAATGGCGAGGGTCTCAAAGGAGGAGTCGGCGGAAGCAATCTGCAGATTCCTTTGGAGGAAGCGGCGGCAAAACTGGCGGCATCAAAAAAACCGCCCGAGCTGAAGTTGCCTCCCAAAAGCCGGCTCGACATGACCGTACTGGAGCTTTTGGAGATGCAAGAGGAGGAAGCCGACGAGAAGGACAGCGAGATCGCGGCCCTTGTCGGAGGCTGGATGGAAAAAGAGTCATTGCCTTTTATCGAAAAGGTTCGGGGCAAGGTGGAAAAACTCGGAAAAAAAGTCTTGGAACTCGTTGCCGGAAAAAACGAAGAGGGCGAGAATATCACCCTTGCCGACCAGCTCAACGAGTACGAAAGGCTCAATGCCGAGTATCTGTCGGGCGCATTCCCTATCGGAGACACCGAAAACGGAGAACCGTTTCTGCTTCCCGCTATGAAAACCAGGCGGGCCGCTCACATGGCAGTGTTGAAACACCGCCTGAGCACGGAAATGGACAGAGACCATTTCATCAAAGTCATCAAATCATTCATGGAGGAGGGATACTTCGTTGAGCATCAGGAAGGCGCCATCTCTGTTTGGAAAAAGCGCTTTTTCCTGTCGGACGATGAAAAGTTCGGCAATCTGGGCGAAGAGCAAGAACGGCTGTTGGCTGACATTGTCGGCCATCACGTGACTCGCATCAACACTGCCTACAAGGACGTTGTGCGCGACCGCGCCGAAGAGCTCAAAAAGGAATCCTCTTTGGATCTCCAACAGCTCTTGAGTGGCGAAGCCGGCAAGTGTTTTGTCCACGTTCCTGGCGAAACGCGAGGGGGCTTTAAGTCCTCTGAAGTCAATCTCCTTTTGGAGGGAGACGGAGATGGCAAGGTTTTCGTGCTCGACGCTGTCGGGCCTGACGCCGTAAGTGCTCTGGACATCAAGAGCAGTAAAATCCATCTCAATCTCCAGCACATGGGGATTCCCCGTCCGCCAAGGGTTGAAACCATGATGGACAAGTGGGGATTCTCCCAAGAAAATGCCGAAAGGTATCAGCATTTCTGGGGATACGCAGACAGGGCGCGCAAAGAGCAGGAAGCCGAAGACCGGCGCAAGGCCGAAAAGGAGCTTGTTGTTATTGCCAGAGAGGAAGAAAAAACTCTCTGGGAAAAAGCGACTCAAGAAGCTCCTCAACTCATGGAAGAGTATACCAGCGAGGCGACCATCAGCCTTGACCGCGTGCTTCTGGAAATGGAACACATGGAAGGAATCTTCTACGGCGAGTTCGACGGCGAATGGAAAAACCGCCTTGGGAATGTTCCCAAGGGCCTGCTGTTCGCCCAGTTCGAACAGGTTGTCAGAAACGGCAAAACCATGATGAAAGTCAGGAAAGCGCCGAGCTGGCTTCTGGGCAGGTTCTTTAAGGACCAAAACATGGAGTTCGCCTGCTATGGCGAGAGCTTCAAGGGTTTGGAACAGCCCATGCAGGGCCTGATGAAGGCGTTGCATACCCAGGCCAGGCACCAGGCGGAAATCGCCTAAAAACGAGTCCGCAAAGGGACGTTGTGAATTGCACACTTAGTGCAAGAATCAGCGTCCCTCTTTTTATTTTGCTTAAAATTTTAAATAAAATACGTATTGTAATACGTATTAATTTATGTTAAAATATCAAATATATAATATCCTTGAATTACGAAATGTCTTCCGAACTATTTTGTTTTGGTTTGCGGGCGAGGCGAAGCAAAAACTTTGAGGCATATACGGCGTATTCTGGCTCAAAATTTTTGTAAAGCCGCAGCCCAAACCAAAATATAAAGAGTTGAAGGTCATTTCGTAATTCAAGGATAATATATAAAAAAATGAACCCACTTTTAAAAAATTTTATTTCTGTAATTTTAATCCTTCTTGTGATAGGGGCTGTTTTCAGCTTGCTTTATTATCCGGCCTCCGAACCAACTAAAATATCCGTCACGCAATTAGTTTCTGATATAAACCAGGACAAAATAAAAAAAATTGTAGAAAATGGAGATGTCCTCACAATAACCTACGCAGATAACACAACGGCAAAATCAATGAAAGAAGTTAATGTAGGACTGGCGGCTTCCCTAGATATTTTTGGGGTCAATAAAGATAATTTAAAAAAAGTTGAAATTGACATACAGCCGGTGCAGGAAAGCGTGTGGTCGTGGCTCACTCCTATTTTAATTTTTGGCATTCTGCCTTTAATTGTTTTCGGGTTCTTTTTCTGGACGATGATAAAACAAGCAAAATCCGGAGCTATGCAGGCATTTGATTTTACAAAAGCAAGGGCGAGAATTTTTGGGGCTGAAGGCCACGGAAAAGAAAAAATAACTTTTAAAGATGTAGCCGGATTAAAAGAGGCGAAAGAAGAGCTTGTTGAAATTGTTGACTTTTTAAAATTCCCAAAAAAATATCTTGCAATGGGAGCTAAAATTCCAAGAGGAGTCCTATTATTAGGCCAAGCCGGCGTTGGAAAAACACTTCTGGCAAGAGCCGTGGCAGGCGAAGCTAGTGTTCCTTTCTTTTCTATTTCCGGCTCTGAATTTGTTGAAATGTTTGTCGGAGTTGGAAGCGCCAGAGTCCGTGATTTATTTTCAACTGCAAAAAAATCCGCTCCCTCAATTATTTTTATTGACGAATTAGATGCTATTGGCAGGCACCGGGGAGCTGGCATCGGCGGAGGGCACGATGAAAGAGAACAAACATTAAACCAGATTTTAGTTGAAATGGACGGATTTGAAAGAGAAAATAATGTTATTGTTATGGCGGCTACAAACAGGGGAGATATTTTAGACCCGGCGCTTTTAAGGCCAGGCAGATTTGACAGAAAAATAATTTTAGACCCGCCAGATGTTCACGACAGGGCGGAAATTTTAAAAATCCATTCTAAGGGCAAGCCATTGGCTTCAAATATAAACTTTAAAGAAGTTGCTGAAAGAACTCCCGGATTTTCCGGCGCTGATTTGGCCAATGTGGCAAACGAAGCCGCTTTATTGGCCGCCAGACAGAACAAAACGCAAATTTACCAAGTGGAATTTTTGGAAGCAATTGAAAAGGTCTTATTAGGCCCGGAAAGAAAGAGCCATATTTTATCAAAAAAAGAAAAAGAAATAGCGGCTTACCACGAAGCAGGCCATGCCCTGGTATCCTCTTTTCTGCCCGGCACAGAACCAATAAGAAAAATTTCCATTATTGCCAGAGGAATGGCTGCCGGTTATACTTTGCAAATGCCGTCTGAAGAAAGGAAAATGACAACAAAAAATCAATTTATGTCTGAAATCGCCACTCTATTGGGCGGATGTTCGGCAGAAAAATTAAAATTCGGGGAAATGACTACCGGCGCTTCCAATGATTTAACAAGGGCGTCGGATATAGCCAGAAAAATAGTAAAAGAATACGGCATGTCGCCGTTAGGGCCGATTTCTTTCGGAGAAAAAGAGGAAATGGTTTTTTTAGGAAAAGAAATATCAGAACAAAGAAATTATTCCGAAGAAGTGGCGTCAAAGATTGATAAAGAAGTTGAAAAAATTATCAGAGAAGCGGAAAAAACAGCCCAAAATGTTTTAATAAAAAGAAAAAACCTGCTTGACAAAATTGCCAAAACTCTGGTTGAAAAAGAAACAATAGAAAGAGAAGAGTTTGAAAGAATAATAAAAGATAAAAAATAATACAAGGGCGCGTAGCTCAATGGCGGAGCATTCGGCTTATATCCGACAGGTTGGGGGTTCGAGTCCCTCCGCGCCCACAAAAATTTGATTTATTCGATAAAATTTAATAAAGTAAATATATGGCAAAATCAATCAGATATAATATAATTTTTAGGCCAGAGCCAGAAGGCGGTTTTACGGTAATTGTTCCGAGTTTGCCTGGTTGTGTTAGTTATGGAAAAAATTTATCAGAAGCAAAAAAAATGGCAATAGACGCAATCAAAGGATACGTAGCTTCATTAAAGAAACACGGTGATAGCATTCCAACCGATGAAGAAAATTTTTTTACTTCTGTTGAAGTTTCAAGAGCCGGTTGTCTATGATGGCTAAACTGCCAAGCATGACTCCTAAAGTTTTGGTAAAGATTTTAGAATCTTTGAATTTTAGATTAGACCATTCAGCAGGAAGTCACCATATTTTTTATAATTCTAAAACAAAAAGAAGGGCAGTTGTTCCATCTCATAAAAAAGATTTGCCAAAGGGAACTATAATGAGCATTCTAAAAGAAGCAGGAATTACAAAACAAGAATTAGAAAATTTCTTGAAATAATATGGGCGATTAGCTCAGCCTGGGAGAGCGCCGCATTGACATTGCGTAGGTCACAGGTTCAAACCCTGTATCGCCCACAAGTTTAATAAAAATATGAAATTTCCACCAGATCCAAAAACGCCATACTTATTACCGACGCCTCAAGACAAATTACTTTTTGATAAATTGGCAAAATTTGAAGGAAAAAATTTAAGTAAAGAGGATAAAAAATTGATTGAATTTTTGTATTCCCAATTAGAACAAGATTGGCGGACACCTTTAGAAAAATTTATTGACGAACTAGCGCAAAAATATGGATATAAAAATCATCTACGAAGATAATGATGTTTTGATTGTTGATAAGCCAGCGGGAATTGTTGTTTTTTGCGAAGCACCCGTCCGAAGCCCGCAGGCGAAGGAGGGCAATATCTATCTGATTGATGAACTTATCAAAAAATATCCCAAACTGGCGGAACTCGGGGTTCCGCCAAGATACGGAATTGCGCACAGATTAGATAAAGATACTTCCGGAATTTTACTGGTGGCAAAAAACAGCGAGGCCTTGATTTTTCTTCAAAAACAGTTTTCCGCCGTCGCTTCCGCCTTCGCTAAAGCTACGGCGGATAAAAAGGATTTGGCGGACAAGAAAAATAGCCAAATACTTGAAAAAAGCATAGAAAAAAGGTATATTGCATTAGTTGAGGGGGATGTAAAAGAAGATAATGGGACAATCCACACTCTAATCGGACGTTCGCCAAAAGACCCAAGAAAGCAAAAAGCATATTCTTTAAACGAAGCAAAAACTGGCAGAAGAGAGGCGATTACAGAATATAAAGTTTTGGAACGTTATGAAGAATATACTTTGCTTGAAGTTCAAATAAAAACAGGCCGAAGGCATCAAATAAGATGTCATTTATCTTATTTACAGCATCCAATTGCCGGAGACAAATTATACGGCTTTAAAAAATCGCCAATTCCTGATGGATTAACAAGACAATTTCTGCATGCGTCTTATTTAAAAATCCAATTACCCAATGGAAAAACCGAAGAGTTTAAATCGGATTTGCCAGAGGAATTACAAAAAACGTTAAAAATTTTAAATTCTAAATTCTAAATTCTAAATCAGTTTTAAATGTTAAAATGTTTAAAAATTAAAAAATTTAATCATTCAATTAAAATTTAAAATTGAAAATTTAAAATTAACAAGAATGTCAAAAATATTAGAACAATTTAACAAGTCGCAATTAAAAACTTTGCCAGACATAGCTCCGGGAGACACTATTAAAGTGCACCAAAAAGTTAAAGAAGGGGACAAAGAAAGAATACAAATTTTTGAAGGCCTTGTTATAGCCAGAAAGCACGGAAAAGGAATTTCAGCCACAATTACTGTAAGAAAAGTTACGGGAGGCGTTGGCGTAGAAAGAATTTTTCCAATACACTCTCCCTCAATAGATAAAATAGAAGTTTTAAGGCATGGAAAAACAAGAAGGGCAAAGCTTTATTATTTGAGGACAGCCAAGGGTAAAAAAGCAAAATTAAAAAGAAAAGATTTTGCAGATGTTATTGCAGACGAAGAACCAGCCGAAGAAACACCATCAGAAGAAGTGCTAAAAGAAGCTCCTGCCGAGTTAGAAACTTCTGAAGAAGAATCATCACAAGGATAAAATTTGCCCAGGTGGCGGAATTGGCATACGCGCATGCTTGAGGTGCATGTGCCGCAAGGCTTGCGGGTTCGAGTCCCGCCCTGGGCACCAATATCAAACTTTCGGATTTTTTTACGGACGGCTAGCTCAATGGCAGAGCATCGCGTTTACATCGCGGAGGTTATAGGTTCGAGTCCTATGCCGTCCACCAGCCGGGATAGCTCAGTGGTAGAGCACTTCTCTGAAAAAGAAGGGGTCGAGAGTCCGATTCTCTCTCCCGGCACCAAAAATATTTCGCTGCCGGAAGCTAAAGCGGGTCTGCCCGCCGAAGCTCACCCGAAGGCGAGCATAAGCGGGTGTCGTATAGCGGCTATTATACTTCCTTGCCAAGGAAGAGACGGCGGTTCGACTCCGCTCACCCGCTCCAAGGATAAACAACTCAACGGCATTCGCCGTTGAGTTGTTTATTGTGGTCTAAAATATACCTAAAACTCGCTGCTTGATGTGTGTATTTTAAAACGCTTTGACTATTGACTTTGGGCTTTTAATATGCTAACATTAAGTAAACTCCTGACGGAGTTTTTTTAATACAAATTTAAGCAAATTTGAGTAAAAATTCGCCCTATAAATTTGAATTATGAAAATAATAAACCCATTAAAATATAGCGCCATATTAAGGAGTAAAATCCCTTTTGTAGTCTCTGTTTCTGTGCTTGCAAGCGTTATCGCAGGTTTATGTCTGTTGGGAATAGTCATGCCCAAAGCAATCAATGCTGACTTTGCCAATAATACTCATGCTTCTTATGTTGCTAAAAACAGCGCTGAGACAGCAGATAAAATTGCCAAAAAAATAAAGGTCATTATCACGGCTTACTCAAGCACTCCTGAAGAAACAGATGACACGCCATTTATTACAGCATCCGGTAAATCAGTTGCCGATGGAGTGGTAGCAAACAATATGCTGCCCTTAGGGACAAAAATAAAAATTCCAGAATTATATGGAGATAAAATTTTCGTGGTAGAAGACAGGATGAATGTCAAAAAAAGCGACTACCATATTGATATATGGCTTCCAAGCAAGATTCTTGCATTAAGCTTTGGGGTAAAAACAACTGAAATAGAAGTATTGGAAAACTAATTAAACATAACGAAAAAACCCCGGCTCAGGCCGGGGTTTTTATTTAAAGTTATTTTATCCTGCTTCTACAAACCTCAAAAGATACATTGCTAAAATACCTAAAAATATGATTGCAAAATTTATAAAAGATTTTTTAACGTCGTTTTCTTTTCTTATTTCCGGTATTAAATCGGAAGCGGCAATATAAATAAATCCTCCGGCGGCAAGAGCCAGCAGATAGTGCGAAATATTCTGGGCAAAGCCCAAAAGATAAAAACCAAAAATACCTCCTGCAACAGCCGTAACAGCTGTTAAAAAATTCAGCATAAGAGCTCTTTTTTTGCTTACGCCTCCGTGTATTAAAACTCCGAAGTCCCCAATTTCCTGCGGTATCTCGTGTAAAAATATCGCAGCTGTTGAAGCAAAACCCGCAGACGGACTTACTATAAATCCCGCTGCAATTATTATGCCATCTATAAAATTATGTATTGCGTCTCCAATTAAATTCATATAAGCAAACGAGTGGACAGGGCAGTTATCTTTATGGCAATGCCTCCAATGTATGGTTTTTTCTATTATTAAAAATAAAAAGAATCCTAAAAGCACGATTAAAAATGACATTCCATTTTCAAATTTTTCAATTGCTTCCGGAAAAAGATGCAAAAATGCACCGCCCAAAAGCCCTCCGATAGAAAGGGACACCAAATAAAATATTATTTTCTTTAAAACTTCTTCTCTTAGCGCCAGCATAAAAACGCCTACAAAAGAAAGCAAGCTTACCAAAAAAGTGCTTAAAATTATTAAAAAAAGAGTCGCCATATGCTTTTACAATAGTGCCCAGGGCGGGAGTCGAACCCGCATGAACTTTCGCTCAAAGGATTTTAAGTCCTTCGTGTATCCCATTCCACCACCTGGGCAAAATTTGTCAAGTTTGAGGCCGAGATGGGATTTGCACCCATGTATAAAGGTTTTGCAGACCTTCTCCTTAGACTACTTGGATACTCGGCCATATTCTTTATTTAATATATTTTCTATTTCTTCATCAATTCTAATCGGACGCAATTGAAAATACTTTTTAAAAACATCAAGCTTTCTTTTCAAGAATAAACCAGACAAGTTATCTTTGTAAAAATATTTAAACCATTTTAAACTCTCCAAAGTATCATATTTTAAATAATACGCACGGCTACTACCAATATAGTATACGTTCCTTTTTCTAAAATTAGCAAATCTGTTAGCAGAATTTTTCAGACCTTCTAAAAATTCTTTGCTTCCACTTGTAAAAATAACAGCAATTCCCTTTAAAATTTGCTGCCCATATTTACCCCTGCCTTTTTTGATGGTTATACATCCATCGCCATCAAAATATCCTCTAATAAAATGACTAAAACAATCATTGGGAATGTTATTTGGAAATTTTATTGTTAAAGATTTTCTCGGTGTTAGCCCCAACTCCAGTAAATCGGCAAACATATTTTTACTCCCAATTCTTAATCTATAAAAATCCGCACATTCATAAATTTTGCCACTTGGAGAAATAAACTTATGATGGGCTCTGCGATTTATATTATGTTCTGAACCCATAGCAAACCTGATTGATTCTAAAATTTCTTTATCCTTACTGCCAAAAGTTATATATTGAGTTCTTGATGATTTTCTTACGTCTTCAATATCTCCATCGGCGTATAAAAATCCTAATATATAAGCCATCTCGGGTGTCCATTTTTTAAAAAAATCCTTATCAAATTTATAACGATTGTGTCCTCCGCGAGGATCTATAGAAAACATAAATATCTTATATTTTCTATTATTTTAGCCTATTTCTTGCCTTTTTTCAATCTTTATTTTCATTCTTGGCTTTATACAAAAGCTCCTCAATTTTTCCCGCCCTGCTTAAAACTTTATCTTTCACAAACTTAATTCTTGGAACTGGCCTCATTCTCATGGTTTTGTTAACTTTTTGCTGGATATCAAAAATGTTTTTATCAAGCATTTTTATCATCTCATCTGCTTTATCATCAGGAAACACAGAAATAAAAACCTTCGCCTCAATTAAATTTGCCGTTGTGTCCACCCGAGTCAAAGTAACCAAAACATCAGGAGAATAGGCAAAATCCCTAAAAATAATTTTGCTTATTTCTTTTTCCAACAGGGAATTAACTTTTTCAATTCTATTGTTTGACATTATATATATCTATGATATTATACACCATTCGGTCCTTTGTCAATTTAAACTTTCTAAAGAAGGGAGAACAAAATGATTATAATTGCTTTTTTAGAACAAGATGTAGACATCGACGCAGTTGCCTCCAAAATAAGAAAACTAAATTACGAGGTAGCCATCCGTTACCATGTGCGTGTTTTGCGTATTAATGTGCTGAATAATTCAAAAGATGAAGCATTAAAAAAAATCAGAAGCGTACAGGGAGTAAAATCTGCTAATTCAGATGTTGTTATTTGTGAATTTGATTCCGAAAAAGAAATATGCTAAAAAACAGTTCCCGCGGGGTTTAGCCTTGGTAAAAATACCGGGCTTTTTTTATAGTTCTCCTTTTTTTCTTTCCTCAGTATATGCGACAAGAATGTCTCCTTTTTCAATTTTTACGTTTCCTTCAAATAAAATTCCTGCTTCCTGGCCTTTTGAAAGCTTATCTGTGTCTTTTTTATCGCGCTGAAGATTTATTATGCGACCTGTCCCAATTTTTTTATCATCACGAAAAATTTCCAGTTTTAATCCTTTTTTCAGTTCTCCCTCTGTTATTTTCCCGCCGACAATTTGCCTGTTTTTCTCTCCCCAAAAAACCAGAAGGGTTTTTAATTTACCAACATCCTCCCTCACAATTTCCGGCTCTAAACTTTTTTCTAACCCGGACCTTACGTTTTGTATCAGTTCATAAATTACGTCAAAAGTTTTGATTCTCAGCCTGTGTCCCGCGCCTGCTGTAGGATTTTTCATAAATTTCATAACAGTAGGGCTTATTTTAGTCCTAAATCCTATAATTTCTGCTTTTGACATTTCAGCCAACTTGGCATCTGATTCGTTTATCTCGCCAACTTCTGACTTTAATATTCTTAAAATAACTTTTTCTTGCGGAAGGTTCTTTAGCATTGCCTCTACGGCCTCCAAAGACCCAAAAACATCTCCTTTTAAAATTATATTTAGCACTTTTTTATCAGGGTCTGAATCAATCACGGCAGAGCCGATTTCTCTTTTCGGCTCTTCTTTTTTTATCTTTTGCATTGCTTCTTCCACGGTTTTATAGCTTTTAAACTTTTCTCCCACTGCCGGTACTTTTTCAAAACCCAAAATAATAGCCGGCTGGGCAGGATACGCGCTTTCTATTTCCCTGCCCATAAAATCTTTAACAGATTTTACTTTAGCTAAAGCTAAATCTGTGGCAATAATATCTTTCGGCCTTAAAATTCCTTTTTTAATTATGGCTGTAACCACAGGGCCTTTAAAACTATCCATATAAGATTCTATAACCAGACCCTCAACAGGCACTTCAATTTCTGATTTTAAGTCATGCAAATCAGCCACCAACAAAATCATCTCCAATAATTCGTTGATTCCTGTTTTTTCTTTTGCTGAAACTTCAACAGAAGGAATAGTTCCGCCCATTGATTCAACAACAATATCTATTCTGACAAGCTCTCTTTTTATTTTTTCCGGGTTGGCATTGGGCAAATCTATCTTATTTAAAACAACAATCATGGGAATTTCAGCTCTTTTTATTGCCATTACGGCTTCTTTTGTCTGCGGTTGTACAGATTGGGCAGAATCTACAACTAGTAAAGCAATATCAGCTACTTCTGTTCCCCTGGCTCGCATCGCAGAAAACGCCTCGTGCCCGGGAGTGTCAATAAAAGTTATTTTTCTCTGCCCTGCCGTGGCCTTTGGCGAAGGCGGGTTTCCTTCCATTATCACTTCATAAGCTCCAATGTGCTGGGTGATGCCGCCTGATTCTTTTGAAGTAATTTTAAAATCCTTAATCGCTTCCAGCAGAGAAGATTTTCCATGGTCAACATGCCCTAAAACGACTACCACCGGCGGTCTTTTTAAACTCTTCTCAATTTTTTTTTCTTTTTTAACCATAATTAGAAATTAGAATAATTAGAATAATTTATCCCGTGCCCATGGCTATAGCTATCGCCTCTTTTTCTTCGTTTGACAATAAATAATCTGATTTTCCGTCTTTGACCGCCTTTGCATAAACTCTGTTTCCTTCTTTGATAAAAAGGCTTGAAATTACAAAGCCGTTGTTTTTATTGTCTAACAATGCAATAACAAAACTTTGATTTCCGCCCATATCTTGAAATGGATTAAATCTTACAACTCCTGTTTTTTGGACAGCCCTTTCAGAAAGGTTTTGTAATTTTTCAATATCAGAAAAAATATCCTCTATTTTTGCTTCCAGCTCTTTTTCTTTTTCTGCGTGCAAAAGCAGAATATTTTTAAAATCTTTTATTTTTCCTTTTTCAAGCAGCCTGTCTATATTTTTGTTTGTTTTATAAAAATACCAAACCAAAAAAAAGTTTATTAAAAATAAAACTAAAAACGCTGTCGCAACTCCCAATAATAATAAAAAATTATCCAGCTGTAAAGCCATTTTAAAACATATAGATTATTTTACCACACCTCTGCAAAAATGCAATTATCTTATTTCCTATAAAGCGCTCCATATTTCAGGGTCTTCAGCCCCTAAAACCCATGCGGAAAAACCCCTAAAATTATTGTCTTTTACCGTGTTAAGCTTAATTTCAAAACTTTTTTTATTTTCGTACCAAATTTTATAACTTTTTTTGCCCGTAGAATAGGTGAGCCACGGCACTCCCAAACTTTCATCAAATCCCAGTTTGCACGGAAAATTATCCATTGTCACTTTTACCAAGTTATATCCTCCGCTGGAAACTCTTTTTAAAGTTTTTTGATTCCAGCCCCAGTAATAAAAGGGGATTCCCATTGATAATTTTTCTGCAGGAATTTTATCTTTTACATAATCTAAAACCCATTTTACAAACAAAGTTGAAGCAGTAGGGCCGTATGATTTAGAATCGTCATAAGTCATCAAACTTATAAAATCAACTGCATTTGAAATTCTTTTGTAATCATAAACTCCGCCCCAATTATAATAGGCATTTGTATCTTCAAAATCTGTTGTTCTGGAAACCGCAGCTATGCTTAAAATCAAATTATTTTTATGCAGTTCTTTGGCTGTTTTTTCAACAAAAGCTGAATAAAGGTCTTTGTCTTTATGGCTTATATTCTCAAAATCAAACTGCCAGCCGATGTAATTATTTTTCTTTGCCAACTGGACAAAGCCCGCTATAACTTTATCCTGCGCTGACTGCGACAATAATAAATTATGTATTGTCTTTTGGCTAAAAAGAGAATTTACGACTAAAGGCATTACTTTTATATTATAATCTTTAATTGCCTGTTGCAGTTTTGGACTTAAAGAGCCGTAAAGATTTAAATCAGATTTCACGGCATATGCCTGCGGAGCTAAAATATCAATTTTTTCTGCATTTTTTTGAATGGCTGGTATAGCGGTTTTTTCGCTGGATTGCGAAACATAAAAAATCTTTTCCATGCCAAAGGCAGAAACAGGCGTTAAAAACAAAAATAATATTAAAAAGTATATAATTTTTTTCATAGTAAATGCTTTTTGATGAAAGCTCTCCCAGACCCAGATTTTAAATATTTCTCAAATTCAAATGCTTTGTATCTATCTTCAAAAGCAATATAATTTTGTAATTTTAAGGGTCTTCTATTTTTTGTTGCCGGAACATAACCTTTTGTATGCCTTTCAAATCTATCCTTGAGACTATCTGTGCATCCAGTATAAGGACCGTCACAACATTTCAAAATATAAACATAAAACATGTAGCGGATCTCTCCTTCGCGGCTCGCTCAAGCGGACTTGTCCGCCGTAGCTCGCCGCTTCGGCGAGCGAAGGCGGAGGGGGTGAGATTCGAACTCACGAGGCCCGTAAAGACCGCGGTTTTCGGGACCGCTCCGTTAAACCACTCCGGCACCCCTCCATAAAATAATAATACTTTATAAACATTATTGACGCAACTAAAATGCGGCTTAACGAGCCGCATTTTGCATTTTTTTTATTTTTTAATCTTGCAGGTTTCTTTTTTTATTAAAATCTGATGCCAATCATCAAAATCGTAAATGTCGTGGGCAATAACTCCTGCTACAGCTCCCACAAAAAAACTTGGAAGATAAAGAAAATCTACAACCCAGACAATCAGCAGCAATGCAGCTCCCATAATCCAGTGGTGAAGATGGATTTCCCATTTTCCGCAGTCTATGAATATAAGGTCAATCTTGCCCGACTCGATAAATTTTTTATGATATAATTTACAGGCAAGGTATCCTAAAATCAGTCCAAGACAGAGCAAATAAGAGTAGTAAAATGTGGTGGTTAAAACCAGAACTGGAAGGACTTTTTTTACCCCGTTAGAGGCTTTTTTATTCCCCGTTTCAGCGAGCACCTTTAAATCTGCGCCTCTAACGGGGTTAACGTTACTTTTACTGTTTTCCGGCATATATTAATGGATAAACCGCTTAATTTATCGCAATTTAAGCTTAATAATTTACCCCGGTTAAATAGGCCTTTGGCCTAATTTTGCCCAATTTGGGCAAAATTATTTAACTGGGTGAACCTCTCTTAACTTTGTTAATAATATCATAAACAAGACCCCCTGTCCATAGTAAAGCGTGTTTTTTATGCACACCCCAAAAATAGACAATTTCCGACTATTTTGAACGCCTCAAACGCTGTTTGAGGCGTTCAAAAACATGCTTGTGGATAATTATGTTCTGCAATAAAAAAGCCAGACAAGACACAATCTTGAACTGGCGATATTACTTTCCCGCTAAGGGCTATATTAAAAAGGAACTGTGTTTAATCCGATTATTCTTTTGAGGGTTTAATTGCTTCATTATCTTTATCTTCTATTCCTATGCCCGCTCTAATTGCAGTTAAAATCCTGTCTTTCTGATAAAGCTGTTTTTTCAGAGAAGCAATTTCCTCTGCCATTTGTTTTTTTGTGGGGCTGACGCGCTTTAAGCGCTCTTCAGCTCTTTGCATGCGACTAGTCAGCTCTTCAATCCTTTGGTTAACAACGCCATTATAATCTTCATTTCCACCTAAAAGATTTCCGTCTTCTGGATTTTTGGGGCATTTTCCAAAAGGATCAAGACCTACTGGGCCTCCGGAACGGGAAGGCCCCATCCAGCATCCGCATCCATGTTTGCAGTCAGAAGTTCCTTCGTGGCCGGCATATTCATGCGGACCATATTCTTTATTACCAAGGTGTCCGTTTGGCATAATAACTCCCTCCTTTTTAGTTGTCAGTGTGCAGTTGAGCCAAACACGAGTCTGACTCTAATATAAATAAGCTATAACAAAACAAACAAAAAATCAAGCTTTTACTTGATTTAGTTCACACAAACATAAAAAGGTGTGCAGTATTCTTGAATTAGTCCGAACGCACTTTTCCGGAAAAATCCCCCCGCGAAAATTCGGAAAGGCGACAGAGCCGCACCGATGACAATTTCAAGTTCTTCTTTGGCGGCATTCAAAACCAGTTGAAAAGTTTTGCGATAAAAAGAACATAAACTGAAAGATAAAACGCGCCTTCCCACATATGAATTCTTCTTGAAATACCAGATATGACAAAGAGAAGCGTTGCAAGAGCCATGACGGGAACACCAATCGTAAAGGTTTGATTATCTACCGGGAGTATACGAAACAATCCAGGCAAACCTATGACGACTAAAGCATTGAAAACATTTGATCCGAAAATATTTCCAAGCGCGATTTCTGACTTTTTTTGGAGAGCCGCCTTCGCGGAAACAAGGAGTTCGGGTAAGGAAGTTCCAACAGCCACGGCAGTAATAGCAATAACCCCAGTTGCGATGTTCAACATCGTCGAAAGATTTACCAATGCGTCAATAAGATATTTTGCGCCGAGAACTAAAACAAGAACACCAACAACCAAAAGGACAAAATCTTTTACAACAAGTTTTGGGCGAGTAAATTCTTCTTTCTTGTGGGCGGCGATATTTTTTCTTCTTTCTTGTCGCGATGGCAAAAATTCAGCAATTTCACCAGAATCTTCTATGTCTTTGTGCAAAACCGTATAAAGCAAATATACGCCATAAGTAATAATCATTAAAAGAGATTCACCAAAAGTAATTTGTTTATCCCATACAATGCCCAAAAGTAGAACCGTACTAATAGCGAGAAGCGGGAGATCTAAATCTATTAAACTTTTTGTGACTATAAGTCGTTTACCGATGACGGCAGAAACCCCAACGATAAGTAAAATATTTGCGATATTTGAACCTATCGCGTTTGCGGCGACAACATCTGGCACGCCCTTGAACGCTGCGATAAAAGAGGAGATAAGTTCCGGAAAAGATGTTCCAACGCCGACAATGGTAACGCCCACGATAAAAGGTGATAAACCGAGAGCGAGTCCTATTTTCTCCGCGCTTGTAATTAACCAATCAGCGCCTTTTACCAACGCCCCCAACGAAACAATAAATATAATTATCCAAAATATGACCATAAAAGTTGTTGTTAAGATTTATAAAAATTTTTCTGTCTGCAAAATGCGAAGTCACCAATTCGTTTTTGCCCCCAAAATTCCGTGCAAATTGCAAATTCCTTACTGGTGCCCCTGGTAGGAATCGAACCTACATTTGAGGTTTAGGAAACTTCCGTCCTATCCATTGAACGACAGGGGCATATTAGTGTGGGGGTCAATTGAACGACAGGGACTCTATTTATTTATCACATTAACATAAATTTTGCTATTTCGCAAGTTGCTATTCCAAAACAATTTCTGTATAATTACCTAAAACTAATTAAATTTAATTTCACCCTGGTTAAATAAAATCTTTTAGATTTTAATTTTGCCTTTGGCAAAATTATTTAACTGGGTAAAAAAATTATGATTTCTTCAATTGTAGAAATAGCCAAAAAAGTGTGTCCTGCGGTAATTACGGTTATTGTTTCAAAAGACCTGCCGGGAGCCGAAAATTTTTATTCTTTCCCTTTCGGCGGGAAAGAGTTTATTATGCCAAATCCGCAAGGCAACGGAAAAAAGGGTGAAAAAATGAAAACCCAAAAAACCCAGATAGGCGGGGGCTCAGGATTTATTATTTCAAAGGACGGCTATGTTTTAACTTCAAACCATGTGGTTTCAGATACAAGCGCCGATTACACGGTAATTATCAGTCCGAAGCAAAAACTTCCTGCAAAAGTTTTATCAAGAAATCCCATAAATGATACGGCTGTTTTAAAAATAGACGGTTCATCCCCCACTAACTTTGGACAGAAAAAAAATAATGAAAACCAGCTAAGAGGAGAAAATCCAAAGTTAGCGGGGGACAAGGGATTTCCATTTATTGAAATGGCAGATTCAAATAAAATTCAGCTTGGAGAAGAAGTGATTGCCGTGGGAAACGCTTTAGGAGAATTTACGGACACTTTGTCAGCTGGCATTGTTTCCGGGCTTTCAAGATTTATTACGGCTTTCGGCGGAGTTGACCATCAAATGCAAAATTTAAGAGGTTTGATACAAACGGATGCCGCAATCAATCCGGGAAACTCAGGCGGACCGTTGGTTAACATGGAGGGCAAAGCAATTGGAATAAACACGGCTATGATAATGGGTGCTCAAAACATCGGATTTGCAATACCTGTAAATTATGCAAAAAAGGATTTAGAAGAAGTTAAAAAATACGGAAAAATAATAGTTCCTTTTTTGGGAGTAAAATATGTTTTAATTTCAAAAGAAATGGCAACAATAAACAAGCTGCCAGTCAATGACGGAGCTTTGGTCGTAAGAGAGGCGCTTGGCGAGTCGCCTGTTGTAAAAAATTCTGCAGCTGACAGGGCAGGCATTAAAGAATGGGATATACTTTTAGAATGCAACAACCAGGGCATTACAATGAAAAATCCTTTAGCCCACATTTTGCAAAAATGCAAAATCGGCGAAGAAATAACAATAAAAGTACTGAGGGATGGAAAAAAATTAGACCTAAAAGCAAAACTGGAAGAAAAAATATAATAAATTATTATACGCAAAAAACAGCCCGCGGGCTGTTTTTTTAAATAAATAAATTACTCATACTATTATTTTGCAAGTTCAATTGCGCCTTTTGTATAAATATTTGAAGGATTCCAAAGCATATACCCGTTAAAATCTTCTCGCAAAGCATCCTGCACGGCTGTTATTTCCTGTTTTACCATTTCAGCCGTATAATCAGCTCCCATGTCAAAATCCTGCAACCACGGCCTGAATTTGGCTAATGAAACCGCATAAAAATTTAATGCTTGCTGGGCGGTTTGGGCGGGAGTTCCTGAAGCTTCGCTATTCTGCAATGCAATATTTTTTTCAGCCTCCAAATAAGCTGATTTTCTGATGACAGCGTTTTCCATTGAATATTTTACAACTTCATAGGGGTGTCCGGCCGGATTTTGAAAACCGATAAAGCCGTTTATGTAATGCGACGGATAAACCATAGGAGAAATATAATCAAAATATTCTAAAGCGTCTTCAATAACCTGTCCTATGCCCATATCGTCAGTATTCACTGTTGTCTGCCCGAATAAATCTGCTGATATTTTCTCGCCTTTAAGCTCCACCCTTGCATATCTAAAAAATTCTTTTATAATTTCGCGCTTTGGAATTTTCTGGTCCCAAACAGGAAAACCTAAATTTTCCATATCGCCATCAGATGGAAATCTGATATAGTCAAAATTTATTTCATCAAACCCGTGGTTATTTAGCGCGTCTTTTGCAATAGAAATATTGTAATCCCAGGCATCTGTTGAAGCAGGGTCAATCCATAAAAGACCGCTGTTGTCGCGCCATAAAACAGGTTTTGATAAATCTGCTGTTTTTCCCTTATTATAAATTGCGATATCCGGCCTTGCTTTTGAATATAAAGGATCTTCAAAAACAGCTATTCTTCCTATGACATAAATATTTTTATCGTGAAAAAATCTTATCAAAGAATCAATATCTAAAATCACACTGCTGTTAGTATTATATTTTTTAGCATCCTTAACGTTTGAAACATAAGAAATATAGCCCGAACTTCCCTTAATATCAATAACCACCGCATTAATTTCCGTTGTTTTAAAAATATCAGCCAAATAATTAATATATGATTTTACGCCAGCTGAATAGCCGGTAACATATACTGCTTTTATAATTTCAGGCGGACTGCTTAATTTTTGCGGAGGCAGCAGAGGAGCAACAACGGGCAGTTCTGGCATTTTTTCATCCCGGCTTTGAGAGTTGTCATTTACTGATAAAACATTATTTTGGATTTCTGTGTTTTCCGGCGGTTCATCTGTTTTTTCTAAAACAAAAACAGCTTTGCTTTGAACAACAAAGTAAGCGCCTGTTGTAAAAACTACAATCACAAGTAGCACAATGGAAAAATTTTTCCACATAGAAAACTCCATAAATATTTTTTATTCAAAAAAATTATTCTGTTGTTGTGCCGTCAAATTCTGCCTCGTTTGCTTCAGCTTCTGCTTTTGTTGCCCTTATAATGCCGTCTTTATGATGGGCTGGAGAATAAATAGTGTAAAGACTTAATCTTTCTGTAGCAGAAACATTTATAACATTATGCTGAGCTCCCGCGGGCACCACTACTGCGCTTCCGTCTTTTACCTCGTATTCATTGCCGTCAACAATGCATTTTCCCTGCCCTTTTTCAAAACGGAAAAACTGGTCATTATCCTCGTGAACTTCCATGCCAATTTCCTCGTTTGGAGCCAAAGACATTAAAACCAGCTGACTGTGCTTTGAAGTATATAATACTTTGCGAAAATTCTCATTTTCTAAAGTATTTTTTTCTATATTTGAAACAAATCCTTTCATATATTTTTATTTTTTAATTATTATATTCTATTATAACTTAAATAATTCTTAAAACAAAACCGCCCATGCAGACGGCTTTTCTATCAATCAATGGGGGATCGACGGGAATTGCACCCGCGACGACTCTGCCACAGAGAGTTGTGTTGCTGCTACACCACGATCCCCATAATGTGCCCTCGAGAGGAATCGAACCTCTATTCTAGGTTTAGAAAACCTATGTTCTGTCCGTTGAACTACGAGGGCATTTTCATATTCATATATTATCATAAATTCTTGCCTTTGACAATATGGATTTTTTACATTAGAATATATCATATCGGGGTATGGTGTAACGGTAGCACGAATCGTTTGGGACGATTTAGTCTCGGTTCGAATCCGAGTACCCCGACACAAAAAATTAAAAATTCATTATGCGGGCATGGTGTAGCAGCAGCACGAAACCCTTCCAAGGTTTGAGCACGGGTGCAAATCCCGTTGCCCGCTCCAATTATTTTAAAACAGCCCTCTCGGGCTGTTTTTGTATTTTATCTTTTTTTATGATAAAATAAGATAAAATAAAGATAACAAAAAGATATGGAAAACTTTAACAACTTATATCATTTTATAGATATTGCCAAAGCTAATAGAAAATATCCGGACAATACGGCAAACAATTTAAAATCTGCCCTTAAAATTTTTGAAAAAGAATTAAATGCAGATGAGTCAAAATCAATAAATATGATAGAAAGCAGTATAGAGGAGATATTTAGAGATGTTGCCATAGCAAATAAAGATAAGAGCATTTTATCCTTAAACACATATAAGGCCCGCCTTTTAAAGGTTATAAATGATTATAAAAAATACGGCGCAGATCCCGCTAAAATACAAAAGTGGATGCCACGCCTGCGGCAAAACTTAAGCGAACAAAAAAAGAAATCCACACCCCTGTTAATTAAAAAAGATAAAACAGATAAAGAAAATATAAATTTATCTAATTCTATCTATTCTCCTGTGGAAAGCGTCCACAAAATAGAAATTGTTTTAGAGTCTGGGGCTAAGGCCGCGCTATCTATTCCTCGCGGGCTAAAAAAAACAGATGCAGAAACTATAAAAGCCGTAATAAACTCTTTAACCGCTATCTAAACAAAAACTGCCTCGCGGGGCAGTTTTTGTTTAGATTATCTCGCATATTCCACCACTCTTGTTTCTCTCATTACTGTCACTTTTATTTCTCCGGGATATTTTAATTCTTCTTCAATTTTTTCAGCAATTTGTTTTGCAATTTTTGAAGCTCCCAAATCGTCCACCCTATCTGCTTTCACAAACACTCTGATTTCCCTGCCTGCCTGGATAGCATATGTTTTTTCAACGCCTTCAAATTTATTGGCAATATCTTCCAAATCTTTTAATCTCTGCAAATAATTTTCCAAGGTGTCTTTTCTGGCTCCGGGCCTTGACCCGGAAATTGCGTCAGCCACTTTTACAATTACAGCTTCCAAAGTTTCAGCAGGGTAGTCGTCGTGGTGGGCTTTCATGGCTTTTATAACGCCCTCTGACTCTCCAAATTTTTCTAAAATTTTAATTCCAATATCAATGTGAGAGCCCTGAACCTGCTGGTCAATTGCCTTTCCTATGTCGTGCAAAAGCCCGGCTCTTTTTGCTATCTGGCTGTTAGCTTTTAATTCGTCAGCTATTGTTTCAGAGATTAAAGCCACTTCCATTGAATGGAGTAAAACATTCTGGCCATAACTTGTCCTGTAATATAATCTGCCCAAAATCTGCACTAATTTATCATTTAATCCGATAACTCCAACGTCATAAGCTGCCTTGTCTCCGGCTTCTTTTATTTTTTGGGCAATCTCTGTTTTTGCCTCTTCAATTTTTTCTTCAATTTTTGCCGGCTGTATTCTTCCGTCCTGAATTAATTTTTCTAAAGCAACTTTTGCAATCTGCCTGCGGATAGGATTAAATCCTGAAATCACAACTGACTCCGGAGTTTCATCAACTATAAGTTCAACTCCTGTCAATTTTTCAAAAGCCCTGATATTTCTTCCTTCTTTGCCTATAATCCTTCCTTTAATATCCTCGTTTTGCAAAATAATTGTTGTAGTTGTCAATTCCTGCGTCTGCGCAACGGCGCACTTTTGAATAGCCAAAGCAATTATTTCTTTTGCCCTGTCTTGAAGCCTTTCAGTCCCTTTTTCTTCCAATTTTTTCATTCTTTCTAAAATTTCTTTTTCCTTTTCTATTTCAACTAATTCCATAAGCTCTTTTTTGGCGTCCTCTCTTGAAAGGTCAGCTACTTTCTCTAATTTTTCTTCGGCTTTGCTTCTTAATTTTTCCAAATCTTCCTTTATGCTTTTTAATTTTTCCCCTTTTTCCTGCAATTCTTTGTCCTTTTCCTCAAAAGAAGCAATTCTTGTATTGAGCAAACTTTCTCTGTTTAACAAAAGCTGCTGGGCTTTTAAAAATTCCCGTCTTCTTTCATCAACCTCGGTTTGCGCTTTTTCTATAATATTAGATGCTTTTGCCTCTGCTTTTTTAACCATCGCGGAGGTTTCCTCCTTTACGTCAAGAAGTCTTTTCTGCATTTTTGATTCTAAAGTTCCTGCTCTTCTTTTTGCTATATTCTGCCTTACATAATATCCCAAAACAGAGCCTGCTATCAGGGACACGGCTCCCAATATAATATAAATAATAATTTGATCCATAATTTTCTTAATTTTAAATTTTAAATTTTCAATTTTAATTGAATGATTTAATTTCTAAATGTTTTAAACATTTGGACATTTAAAATTGATTTAAAATTTATAATTTGTTATTTAAAATTTCAAATAAAATAAGCTCACCTAACTCGCCCCGTTAGAAGCCTTCTGACTTCTAACGGGGCTCGGTGAGCATGCATGCGATTCATCCGGTCAAATAGCGCTTTGCGCTAATTCCGCCTTGGCGGAATTATTTGACTGGATAAATATTTTCAACTATAAGTTATTGGTTATTTCGTTGTTCCTATAACTTCATCAATAAGCCCATATTTCTTTGCCTCTTCTGCTGTCAGATAAAAATCTCTGTCAGTATCTTTTTCAACCTTATCTATCGGCTGGCCCGTGTGTTTAGACAAAATGTTATTTAGCTTTTCTTTCATTTTAACAATCTGTTTTGCAGTAATTTCAATGTCTGCGGCCTGTCCCTGCATTCCTCCGGCCACCTGGTGCAAAAGTATTTCAGCATTCGGCAAAGAAAATCTTTTTCCTTTTGTGCCGGACGCCAAAATTACAGCTGCCATTGAAGCTGTAAGGCCTATGCATATGGTAGAAACAGAGCATTTTAGATACTGCATTGTATCATAAATTGCCAGTCCTGCTGTAACTGAACCTCCGGGGCTGTTAATGTAAAGCTTAATATCTCTTTTGGGGTCTTTTGACGCTAAATAAAGCATCTGGGCTATAACCACGTTTGCGTTCAAATCGGTAACTGTACCCGCAAGAAAAATTATGCGCTCTTCTAAAAGCCTTGAAAATATATCGTATGCGCGCTCACCGCGCTGTGTTTTTTCTACAATAGTCGGAACTATTGGCATGTGAATTTTTAATTTTAAATTATCAATTTCAAAATTTATCAATTCCAAGAATTATTTGATGCTGAAATAATTATCTGATTCGTCTCTAATCTTGGTGTCCTGAGTATCTCTTACTACTATTTTTATCCTTTCCCCAACGGGCATAGCTCCACATCTGCCGTTCTGGTCAAAAACAAAAATCCCTTCTGACGCAGAAATAGGCTCATATGTCAATCTACATTGACCTTCATTAAAACTATAATTTGAACCATCGGGCACTCCTATGTTGCCATTTACATCATAATAATAAGCATTTATAGAAACTTCGCTTACTTTTTCTGATTCCCATTTGATAGTTATTTTTTCGCCAGAAGAAAAAATCTCGCCCCCATTCGGAGAAATAACTTTTATATAAGCATTGTTTAAATTCTCTTGACCTTGTAGATTTTGATTTTGCTGTTCGCTTTGGACTTGCGGCTGGTTGTTATTCTTTATTGTATAATATTGATACGCAAAAACTCCGCCGAAAAGAGCCACCGCAACAATAACAACGATTATTATGCCTACTAACGTTGAAATGCCTTTTTGTTTTTGCATAATTTTAAATTTATTAATTATAAATATTATCTCAATAATTTTATGAATTCATCTATGGTTATACCCGCTTGACGTATGATTGATTTTAAAGTTTTTGGGCTTAAGTCTTTTCTGTGAAATGGAATTGTTATTCTTTTGGTTTTGTCTGAAATGTGCCGCAGTTGGACATGGCTGCCGGAACAGTGATATTCAAAATAACCGGCTCTTTTTAATGCTTTTATGGCCAATATGGAAGGTATCCGTGGGAGCTTCGGCACAAAATTAAATTGCTACTTTTAATTTTTCTATCTTGCATCTATCTGCTGATTTTTCTTTTAGCAAGGCCTCAATATAACAGCGAATAGCATCTTTTGCCATTTCTTTAGCTTCTTTTAAATTAGTTCCTTCAGTTACTAAACCGGGCAATTTAGGAACCGTAACAGTATATCCCTGGCCATTCGGATTAAAAATAACTTCAAAATGATAAATTGTGTCTTTTATTTTTTTCATATTTTTATGACTAACAATGATACATAATTATTTTGAGAAACTCTCCAGTTTCTGGAATACTTTCTCATTATATAATACATCTTTAGTATACTCTTTCAATTGTTCAATGTCAATTTTTTCTAAATCCTCCTTAGAATAATTTTTTGTTGCTTTTTCAACTTCTTTTTGCGCTTCTGCGTCCGAAACCTCAATATTTTCTTTTTTTCCAAGCTCTCTTAAAACTAAAAATCCTTTAAGCCGTTTTTCAGCCTCTTTCTGAAAAGTTTGGGCTAATGCTTCTTTTGTCTGTTTTACGGCTGACAAATATTGCTCAAAAGTGATTTTCATATTCTGGGTAACTTTATTTTTCAAATCTTCCAATAATCTTTGCTTTTCATAATCTACCATTGTTTCTGGCAATTCTAATTTTGTTTTTTCTGCAATTTTTTCTAAAATCTCGCCTCTTTTTCTCTGCTTTTCAGCTTCTGTTTTTTCTGCTGTAAGGCCCTGCTTCATGCTTTCTTTTAAAGCAACAAGCGCATCAAAAGCGCCCATACCTTTGGCAAACTCATCATTAATTTCCGGCAATTCCATTTTTTGAGCCGATTTTAATTTTACTTTAAAATCTCCTTCTTTCCCTGCCAAATTTTTCTGTGGAGAATTCTCCGGGAACATGACTTTAAACTCTTTTTCTTCTCCTGCTTTCATTCCTACAATACTTTCTTCAAAACCTTTTAAAAATCCGCCCTCTCCCAAAATAAACTTATCATCAACTTCTTTGCCTGCGTTAATATCTTTATTCTGATAGATAATTTCAACAAAATCTCCTTTTTGGGCTTCTTCATTTTTAGCAATAAATTTTGCCCTGGTTTTTTGCAAATAATTTAAAGCATCCTGCACTTCTTCTTCTGTAACTAAAATCTCTTTATTTCCTGGTATTTTTTTTGCAATTTCTTTGTAGTCAGGCAACTCAACACCGGGCAAAACAGTAATTGTTGCCGTAAAAATAAACGGGCTCCCCTTGGCGATTTTTACAATCTTAACTTCCGGCTGACCAATGGGCTCTAAATTATTTTCTTTTACATAATCAGAATAAATATGCCTTACTGCATGGTCGCCAGCTTCCATCAAAAGCGACTCCGGCTTTATTTTTTCTTCAACCAGCTTATTCGGCGCCTGCCCGGGTCTGAACCCGTCAACTTTTACATGGCTTTTCATGTGCGACAAAGCATGGTCAATGTGATGCTCAAATTCTTCAGCTGTAAGTTCAAACTCTATTTCAATTTGAGATTTTTCTAACTTTTTTTGTTTTACTTCCATAATATACATTTATTTTAATATTAAAAAAGACGCGATTTAAAATTTGCGCCTTCCCATAAAAGACTAAAATCTTTATGTCAGATCTACTCCTAATTTTTGTTTTATAACCTCTTTAACTCTGTTAATATCAGCTCGCATCATCGCAAACTCATCTTCTATATCTGTCATTCTCTTTAAAAAATTATCAAGTGTTGTAGTAAGCTTATCAAATTTTTCACTAAATTTTAAATCCAAAGCTTTTATCTTTTCATCAACAGCAGTTAAAATAACATCCGTCTGTTCTGCCAAACGTTGTTCAATCTGGTTTGTCTGTTGAATTAAAAGCTCTTGAATGTCTTTTTTTGTAATTTGTTGCGTTTCTTCTGCCATATTTTTATTGCTTATATTTTTATCTTACCAGCTTAGAACTCGTTGTCAATCTGCTATTTATTGCTTATTGGTATTTCGTTTACTCTTGAAATAACCAAACTTTTTTCTTCACCTGACAGCTTTTCGTCTAATAAAGGATATAATTTTTGTTCTTCTTTTTCGCGGTGGCTTGTTAATAATTTTAAAAAATTTTCTATTCCATTATTTTCCTCATCAGATAAATTTTCTGATATTTTTTCTAATTTATCAAGCATTATAATATGCTCTTTTTTCAACTCGCACACTATTTCTAAAATTTTAGAATCTTTCCATGGCAAAAGCCCAAATATCGCCTGCTCTTCAATAAAAAAATGCTTTTAAATTTCCCAAAAAAACTCTGAAAAGAATTTTTTTTCAGATTCCGAATTTTCTTTCGATTCTGATTGAAAAGCTTGAAACAATGCCTCAATAAGCCCGTGCTGGACTACCATTATGTCTAATATAGTAGTATTTTCCATATCTTTAAAATTTAATAATTATTAATATGCCAAATAACAAGCTTATTATACCACAATTTTAACGGCTCAACCTGTTTAGGGTTGAGCCGTTGGATTTAGAGCTGAAAAAGGCTCCTGACCCCATTTTCATTTTCTACCATTTTCTACTTTTTTTCTTTTTTACAAAAGAGTTTTACCTAAAAATTCTAAAACTTCAGAATTTCTAATAAGAATTGTACGATTAGTCGTATAAGTCAATCCCTTATTTGGATTATCTTCAAACCCGAGATAAATTCTTTCAATTTTTCTATCCTTTAATTCTTTTATCGCGGGCTGTAAATCAGAATCTGAACTTCCGATAATTGCTGTTTTCAATTTATTATCGCAAGCAAGTGTAATCATATCAACAGCAAGTTTCACATCAACGCCTTTTTCCTTAAAAGTCAGAGTCTCGTGACCTTTCACACATTTTTCTATATGGCCCCTAACTCTCCCAGCCAAAATAACTCTAAATTTTTGTTTTTCTAAACTTGCTTTGAGCAGTCTTAATTTTTCAATTAGTTCCTTTGATTTTTCAATTGTATCAGGATGCTCTATCAATTTGCCAAAATAAAATATTCTTTCATCTGTTTGTATTTCCGATAATACTTTATCAATTAGGCCTTTAAAATTATAAATTGAAAAATCAATGTCTTTTTGGCTAACAGCCGACCTAATTTTATCTAAAAAATTACGTCCGTCTATAAAAAGTATTACCTTCATAAAAAATGAAAACCCCAGCGGACCTTTCGGCTGGCTGGGGCGTTTATACTATAATGTTATCATGTTATATGCCCCTGTCA